>Ga0208041_1000134_pt1 | contig 93497 bp, 97 predicted proteins | sample AD_SCU002_MetaG_FD_184453 | JGI IMG/M metagenome (GOLD analysis project Ga0208041, IMG submission 184453) | Active sludge microbial communities of municipal wastewater-treating anaerobic digesters from China - AD_SCU002_MetaG (SPAdes) (version 2) | ecosystem: Engineered > Bioreactor > Anaerobic...
ATTTATATAAACGCGTAATGAAAACAAGTAAATCGATTAATTATAAAACCTACCTCAATGATCGAGGCATCACTGACATTTTGGAGAAGCACCGATGAGTGTATCAACACTTAACACCAAACGTCAGTTTTTTTTTAGCTTTTTTCGATTTCTCGGTAGCCACCCTTTTGTGCGATATATTTAACATGAGGACATTTAATGCCTGAGACACCGTAATTGCTGTTATAACCAATCTTATTGATATAATGTGCAATATTATCTAACTCGAGTTGCATATTAATCAAAGCTTGATAGGTTGCTTTTATATCATCTAATGCACGGTGCGTATTCTTAACCTCAACCTGATAGGTCTGTACACAGTTATCTAAACGATGAGGAAAACGATGACGATCGCGATAAATAGCCATGACGTCTAATAGATCGTTTTTAATGGTAAAGAACGTATTCCAATGTCTTCTAAAAAGTGTTTGTAAAAAAAGAAGATCAAATTGAATATTATAGGCAATTAATAATGTTTTTTCATCTTGATATAGATCAAAAAAGCGTTGAAAAGCTTCTTCTTGACTGACACCATCTCTTAAAAGCATGGCATCAGTGATGTGCGTGATTTCTGTGATTTTACTGGGTAGAGGTTTTGATGCCATCACCAATAATGAGAGTTCTTTGGTCACGACATGCTGACCATCTTTTTTTTCTAAAAGGATGGCACCTATTTCAATGATTTCGTCGGTGTAACCATTAAGTCCAGTCGTTTCAAAGTCAAAACATAAAATACGATCATAAGCTAGCATGTTATGCTCCTAACAAATATAATTCAAGGCCAAGTTTTTTATCGATTTTTCCACTCTTGATATCATAATCCAGTTTGGATAATTTCTTTAAATGATTTTCAAGTTGATTAAAGGGTATGGCTTGTGCATTTTTTACGAGATAATATGCGCGACCACTCTTGATATGAAAGTGTTCTGCGATTTGATCTTGACGGTAACCTTTATCAAGAAGGAGTTTTGTATGCATCAATTCTCTTACTTTTGAGACAATGTTATTCAAAATGCGTAAGGGATCTTCGTTTCTAGCAATCAGATCATAAAAGATTTCAATTGTTTTGGATTGATTTTTCGACAGTAATGCATTCGTCAATTCGAAAATATTTTCTTCAAGGTTGCGTGATACAAGAAGCATTACTGCTCGTTCGGTGATTTCTTTGGTTTCATAAGCGAAAAGCATCAATTTTTCTGCTTCTTGGTTGATGAGATTAAAATCAAGGTTTGTGCGTTCAAGGAGTGCTTCAATGGCATCATCAGTAATCGTGTAATTATACTTTTTAAACATGTTACGAATAAAATCAGGATAATCCTTTTTTTCCATGTCTTTAACTTTTTCAATATAGGCATATTTAAAAAGTGCACTTCCTAAAGGTGAGGATTCACTCATTAATTCACTCATCATGATGATCACTATGACATCAGGATTAGGTTTTTGAAAATAGTTGAGATAGCTTTGTACGACAAATTCATCAGCTTTTTCGAGCTCTTGAATATTTCTGATCACAATGACTTTCTTTTCAGCAAAAAAAGAGACCGTCTGCAAATCTTCAAGGACATCATCCGTGTTGTTTTCTAGCAAATCATATTTAACGATGTTGAAAGGATCCACATGGAATTCCTTGATTTTTTCTTCGACGGCATGATTGAGAAGAAAATCGTTGTTACTGTAGTAGAGATAGATGGACTCAGCCATACATACGCCTCCTCACTTCTATGAATATTGTACCAAAAACACAGTTAAAAGGGTAGTGCGTATTGCCAATTATGTTTCTTTTTGGTGGGAACAAAACGAATCGTGCCCTGGAGATCCGTGCGATCGATGGTAATGTTCATGTTACGAAGTCTTTCAATCACTTCGACATGAGGAAAACCGTAGCGATTCGATCGTGAAACTGAGATGATTGCTTTTTCTGGCTTCACATAGTGAAGAAATAGAGAACTCGTTGACGTTTTAGAACCATGATGTCCGACTTTTAAAACATCACTCTTTAATTGATTTCCATAGATTTCAATGAGTCTCATTTCCACATCAAATTCAGCATCTCCCATCAATAAAAAGGTGGTCTCTCGAATGGTTGTCTGGATGATGATGGATGCATCATTATTCGATTCAACTTGATCAAATGGAGCAAGTATATGGAGACTGATATCACCACATGATAAATGATCACCTGCTTTTGCGAATGTAGGACGTATCGTGTAAGCAGGATATTCATGATCTTTAGAAGATAATATCAATTGTTTGATGGTTAAACGATTGATCAATGATGGAACTTCCTTGATATGATCAAGATCACTATGTGTTAATATCAGATAATCAATGGTTGAAATGCCATGATTGATGAGATAGTCACCTACATAATCAAATGCATCAATAACAGTGATACATCCTTTTGATGTGATGATGGTTGAGTCACCTTGTCCTACATCAAGAAACGTGATTGAGGTTGTTGATTGATGAATCCAAGAAGGAACTAAATAAAGAAGAACAATCGTTAAAATCATGAACCCTTTTACCATTTTTTGTTTGGTGAGTAAAAAAAAGACGATCAATAAAAAATAGATGACGATGGAAAATGATGTTAATCGTCCTACGACGATCGATATAGAATGGTGACCAAGCCATGATAATAAACTATGCAGATCATGTGTTATCCTGAATAAACCAATGTTCATTGAAGGAAATATGGCGATTCCAAACGATGAAACCATCCACCATGTTGCTAAAAGTGGGCCGATTAATGGTATCAAGATGATTCCTAAAAGATAAATGACTCCTTGAAAAGGTAACATCACACATAAGACGATCACAGACATGATCCCTCTTTTCATCAGAGGATGATATCCACGATAAAGAGGTTCTAATAGATAAAAACTAAGTAAAATCAGATAAAGGATAAATAGTGTTGAGGTCAACATCAACTTGATGTTTAGCACTAATAAAAGACCCATCACGAGATGGAAAAGCTCATTTTTGGATCGTCGAAAATCATATTTATCATTGATCCAAACGGCGACTGACATCAAAAAGAGTCTCATGATACCACTATCGCATGCGTGCATATAGCACATCCATCCATAAAAGAGCATGATGAAGATCGTCTGATACTTCATGGGTATATCAAGATAAAAAAAGATCTTTTTGAACATTGCAGCAACGACATAAAGGTGAATCCCAGAAACCGATAAAAGGAAACCTAAACCAAGTTCTTGATAGATCAGTTTTTCTTCTTCATGGTATGTTTCTCCAAAGAGCATGGCCATCACATAAGGTGAATCTGTGGATGTTTCAATCGACATTTTGATGGTTTCACGTAATGCCCAAAACGAAAAACCCGATTCGATATGAATGATCTCTACATCAACTAACGTTCCATCAATACCAATGGACGTGTAGTAGCTATTGGGATCAAATCCCTTTGGGATGGTTCTTTTAGGATAAATATCTATTGATCCTCTTAAAATGATGCGATCACCAACATGATAATCATCTTTTGGTCCAAAAAGATAGTACTTGTGTCCTTGGTATCTTACGGTATAAAGCGAGGAGTATTCTTTGCTGGTTTCATCAACAACGATGACTTCTCCTTGAAAATCGTTTAACGTAGATTCGTTGATATGGATAAAATAAAGAAGACTGAATAAACCGAATAAAGACCAAAAAAGAAGCATACACACGTGATGACGAATGCGATAGATAAAAAAACATGCGACTGGTATCACATAAACCACCCGTAGACTAATCAAACTAAGTGCCAATGCCATACCAAGCAAATCGAGATAATCAAAGTGTAAGATACGGTTTGATCTTCTCAAGTGTTGCAACTCCGATATATTTGACGTTTAATAACTCATCTAAATGTTTAAAATCACCGTGAGCTTCACGGTAAATGATCAAGGATGCAGCACGTGTCTCTGTCATTCCAGGAATCGTGATGAGTTCTTTAAACGATGCTTGATTGACGTTGATTTTAACAGGGATGATCTCACGTTCATCTTGCTCGCTTGGAATGTTGATTTGAGTGTCACGGGTAATCATTTCAGAGAGTTGAAGATGTGATAGATCAGCATATTCATCACATTGACCCGCAAGTTTGAGTGCTTCACTGATGGTGATCGGTTCGAAAACATGATAAACCCCGGGAAATTCAACCGCACCTGTAATCTCAATCTTAATGATAGGAACCACCTGTTTTCCTGTTTCAATCCATGTCGACTCTTCTCTCTTTGGGAATAATAGGTATATTGCTAAAGCCATACACAAAACAACGATCATCATCTTTTGTTTCATCTGATCCCTCCTTACCCTATCGTAGAGAAGATCACCTGTTTTTACTTGTAAAAAAAAGAACGTTTCCGCTCTTTATCGTTTGGTTGCAATCACTAAATGTTTTCTTGGATCGATGGAAGGTCTAACGACCACATCAAATCCGATTGAATCAAGTATATTTAAATAATCTTGCAAGGGATAAACATATTGTGTAATACGATCAATCTCTTGATCATGGGTGACCTGATGAATAAGTTTTCTACCTGATACATGCATCTGCCATTCATAAGCGACAGGTTCACTCTCATCCTCTACGTAACCATCATAATCTTCTAATACAGATTCTTGGTAACAATCAAAAATGAATTTACCTTGAGGATAAAGTGCACGATGGATATTTTTGAATACGTTTTTAACGCCTTTAAAGTAGTTCACAACATCAAACATCGCAAGAATCACATCAGCCTGCCCAAGCATCGGTTTTCTTAAATCATGTTCATAGAGTTCCGTCATCAGATGCTCACTTCGCATCTTTTCTTCTGCTAAAGACAACATCTTCGATGACACATCAAGACCGATGGCACGGTAACCCTGTTTCATTAATTCAATCAGCATATAACCTGAACCACATCCAGCATCAATGATGAGATCATCATGCTTTAAATAAGGTTTGATATCATTTAAGAGTGCTTCATAATCGACATCACTCATCAGTAGATCATAAAGAGGTTCAAACATATTATTTAATACGTTTGTAGCCTAAAAGACGTTGATCAAAACCATAGAACTTTCGATCGTTTTCTTGAAAGAGGTGCACAATGACATCATGACAATCGACGAGAGTCCATGATCCACCTTTTCCTTCAATGTTTTTGATGTCTTCAGCAACAAGTGCCTTTTTTAAATGATTAATCGCTGCATTTCCTTGACGTTCATTGACCGTTGCAATCACGAAGAAATCATAGAAAGGCGATGTTTTTTCAAAATCATAAACAGCTAAATCTTTGACTTTTAAATCTTCTAAAGTATCGATAATTTTATTTAATTTCTCCACGGGTTACCTCCAGGTAATATTGATAACTTTCTAGCTGCTCCTCAGAAGGAGTCAGTCCTTTTGATTGAATGTGATGAATGGACTGTTCCATACAATAACATACAGCACGATCCAAATTATGGGTTGCAAGTTCATAAACTTCATCACTGTCTGCAAAACCGCGATTAGGTTCACATGAATCAGCAACAAATATAATTTTCTCTAACGTTGACATCCCTTTTCGTCCCCATACGTGATAGCGTATCGCGTTCAAGATGTCTTGATCATGAATCTTAAACTCATGTTCTAAGAGATTAGAAGCTGCAATCGCATGATAGATAACGGGATAATCAGCATACGCTTTGATCCACCGAAGATCCATCATGTTGAGTTGTTCTTCGAGTGTATCATATTTGGCGATATCATGAAACAGTCCTGCGATCATCGCTTTTTCGGGTGATTCATGATAAATAATCGCAAGTTTTTTTGCTGTTTCAGCAACCCCAATGACATGCTTGAGCCGATGAGGATGATTGCCTAATTTCTCATAAACGCGTTTTTCGATCAAGTCAATCATTGAAAAGTGCCTCCGAAAGTGACAGATGAAGACCTTTGGGGTAGGTCACTTTGATTAAACCAGGTCCCTTGATATGCATAAATCCCATATCAGCAAACGTGATTTGATGAAGTCCTTCACTGATTTTAAACGCTTTATCTTCATAACGATCAACAAAGATTTTAAAATGCTTTTCTTTCTCCAAAAGTAAAGGTTTAATGCGCGCCTCTTGTGTCTTATGGATATTGACCTTTGAATCAAGATATAAGATTGGATTGATAGCATTACCATGAAAGGAAAGTCCAAAGAGACCTTCAAGCATCAGTGCTTGTCCATCTTTAAGTTGATAAATTCGTGGTTTGATTTCTTGATCAGGAATCAAATCTTTATAAATGCCGTAAGGAAGGACATGATGCAGATATCCTTCTTGATAAAGACCAGGCATATCATAAATCTCCATGTTTTCAAACGGACGATGAAGTGCTTCTTGAGTCAAACCTGCTTTTTTCATCGCGAGTGCTTTATCATCTTTGGTTAATGCCTTAAAAAGTGTTGTTTTTCCGCTATTTTGTACACCTAAAAGGTAGACATAGGGTTCTTTTAAGATGCGTAAATATTCTTTTAAATGTTCGATGTCATAGGGATTTTTAGCCGACATTAAGATAAGGTCTTCATACGGAATGTGCATATTTTTCGCATGATTCTTGATGCGTGATAAAAGATGCGTCAAATCGGTTCCTTTAGGCAAAAGATCAATCTGATTAATGATATAGACGTATTTCGCATCGGGTTGATAGCGGTACACGGGGTAACTAAATAAAAGGTCCAGATGAAGAACGGATGAAACCATTAAAATAACGGCATGTTCAGGGAGTGATGGTAAATCTTCGGGATGAAAGTGTTTAATCGATTCCCCATAATGAAGCAAGCGATAGCATGCTTGACAATAGGTATGATTGAGGTCGATGACATAACCTGCACGTTCACGGTCTGTCGTCTGAAGGATTGCTCCGCAACCCTCACATCTCGTGGTCGTCGACATATGGTTTTAACCTTTCAAGATAAACTTGGGGTTGATTCTTTTCAATCTTTTTTAACATACCCACTTCAAGTTTTCGATTGATTTTGGTCATCCAGCGATCCGATTTACGTTTGACTGATTGGACGAGAATCGTATTCATCCCTAAACGATTTCCTCCGAGTATATCGGTCATCAATTGATCACCAATCATCGCAATTTCGTGTGCTTCAACATTGATTTTTTTGATGGCTTTCTTAAATCCACGTTTCAGTGGTTTTGTTGCATGCCAAACAAATAAAACATCGGCATGTTTTAAAGCAAGTGAAACGCGTTGATAGTTCGTGTTTGATAAAACAACAACATGAAAATCATTTTTTAATGTTTGAATCAGTGCGAGATGCTTTTCATCAAGTTCTGTTTCATCATACGCAATAATGGTGTTATCTAAGTCAAAAAACAAGGCGCGTATTCCTTGTTTTTTAAGTTCCTTGTAATCAATATCAAAAATGGATGCAGCGTAAGCGTGCGGAATACATTTTTGGTAAAGCGCCATTATTTGATTTCCACAATTTCAAGCTCGAAAACGCGACCTGTTTCGGTTTTGACTTCCACAACTTCGTTTTCTGCTTTGTTCAAAATGGCACGTCCAATCGGTGATTCAATCGAGATCTTCTTCGCACGTGGATCTGCTTCAATAGAACCCACGAGTGTGAATTCTTTTTCTTCGCCAGATTCGACAAAGCGAACAATGACAATTTTACCGATATTGACGATATCACGATCATCAGTCTTGATGATCTTAACATTCTTGAGGATGTTTTCAATTTCCGCAATCCGTGCTTCGATTCTCGCTTGTTCATTTCTTGCAGCATCGTAATCCGCATTTTCGGAGAGGTCACCTTGAGCGCGAGCTTCTTTGAGTGCTTCTTTGTTTTCTTCGCGTTTGACATCTTTTAAATACGTGAGTTCTTGTTTGAGATTATCGACACCTTCTTGGGTTAGTTGAAACAATTGTTTAACAGCCATGATGGTCCTCCTTAAATTTCTTTCTTATTATACACTATTTTTTAGTGTATTGCTATTTTTTTTAGGTCTTTTTGGTAAACGTGATGATTTGGCATGAGTTGATCCAAAACATGATAAAAAGCTTTCGAATGATTGAACTCAATGACATGCGCATATTCATGATATAAAACATACTCAAGATAGATAGGATCAAGTGTTGACAAAAAGATATTAAGTGTGATTTCACGCTTCCGAATATGGTAACTTCCAAATTTGGATTTCAGATTTTTAAGTTTGATCGGAAGTGGTGAAAGTCCCAAATGCATCAGTTTGGGATCTATTTTTTGATGCAAGAGAGGGAGTATCTTTTCCATTTCAGCAAAATAAATTCTTTTTTTATTGAGCACCATATCTTCTTGTCGAGATGATAGGTAGATCACATCTTCTGAGATCGTATATTTAAATGCTCCATGAGTCAAAATCAATGTATACATCTTACCCCATAACGTAATCTCATCATCAGATTCTTCATGCTTTACTTCATGTGTTTTTTCATAAAACATATCGAAACGATCAAGGATAAAGCGTTCGATACGATCACGTTGTGCTAATGGATGGGTTGTCACAACAACCATGTGTTGTTTAACTCGAAAATAGGTCTTTTTGTTGTCTTTAGGAATGATGGTATAAGTGATGGTTTTTCCGTTTTTTGTCAGTGTGTTCATCGCTTCCTCAACATTGCATAAGGTTCAACAACAAAGGGAACCTTGATTTTTAAGATTTGTCTTGGATGACGTGCAACATCGAGTCTTTGATGATTCTCATCCATCATCTCATGGATGATAAAAGGCTCTACATGGCCATTTGGATGAAAGATTTCAACCGCTTCACCTTCAGTAAAATGGTTACGTTGCTCAATGGTAGCTATTCCACTTTCTTGATTATAATCAAGAACGAGACCAATAAAGAGCTGTGTCGGTCGTTCACTTCTTGCATTGTATAATTGTTGTTCGACACCTGGCAATCCTTCAAGATAACCGTGTGATGCTAAACGATTTTCTGCTTTTTCCAATTCCTTCATATAAGGTGCAAAATCAGTAATCTCATGATGCTTCATGTAATCATCGATGAGCTTACGATACGTAGCTACCACGGTTGCGATATAATGTAAGCTCTTCATCCGTCCTTCGATCTTTAATGAAGACACACCGGCATCAATCAGATACGGGATTTGTTCAAGAGCTTCTAAATCTTTAGATGACATACTGAAGGGTACATCAGAGACTTTGGTTTCACCATCCATTAAATCGTAGTTCCAACGACATGAATGGGCACATCCTCCACGGTTTGCGTCACGATCCGTCATGTTATTGGATAAGCTGCAACGCCCTGAAAAGCTCATGCACATCCCACCATGAATAAAGACTTCGAGATCTGCTTCGGTTTTAGTTCTAATCTGTTTGATCTGATGCTTATCAAGTTCACGTGCTAACACGACGCGCTTTATGCCTCGTCCATACCAATAGTTCACTGTCTTGGCATTGGTTGTGCTCTGCTGTGTCGATAAATGAACCTCTAAGGTTGTATGTTTTAATGCCATATCGATGATATAGGGAGATGCCGATATAATTGCATCGACATGTCTTTCTTCTAAAGCTTTCAAATATTCAATTAAATCATGCATGTCTTCGTGATGAGGGATAATGTTGGTTGTCACATAGACTTTTTTACCACGTGCATGTGCAAATGAAGTTGCCTCTTGTAAATCATCTAATGTGAAATTGGATGCCCTCGCACGAAGCGAAAACTGCTGTCCACCAACAAAGACAGCATCTGCGCCATACATGAGAGCAATCTTCAATTTTTCTAAATCACCTGCTGGTGCGAGAAGTTCTATCACTGTTCGCCACCCTTACCTTTATAGATCGTTTTCTTATCAAAGAATCCTTCATCCCATGTTTCATGGTAATCCTCTTGGATACGTTTCATGAGATCAACATCACGATAGCGATACATTTGGCCAACGAGTGCTCCATAGCGATCATCTTTAAAAAGCGTGTCAATGATCATGTAGTCAAGCCAACCTGATAGTTCATCAAGATGATTGATCACATGCATAACATGACGACGAAAAACGTGTGTTCCTGCATCATCTTCCAAAATAGGATAAGGTTCTTCTTTTCTATGTTCTTCAATGAGTGTTAAGTTCTGTTTTCCATGAAACCGTGTGGGTTCAGCTAAAAAATCCATATAATTTTGAATCAGTTGTCGTTTCGAATAAAACATATTCAAATGACCATGACCGACCATAAACATCTTGACTTGTTTATGGGTTCCAATACGTGTGAGATCAGATAAAGTAATCTCTTTTGCTGCATAGACTCCCATCACATGAAGACGAGTCAAATCGTTGAAATCATAATCATTGGTGGCTAATGTTTCAGGATTATAGATCACACGACCTTGAAATCCATGTTCATTTGATGTGATGATTGCACCAAGATCAGCCACGATTACTCCAGTAATGGGTTGATGTTGAAACTGCATCAACCATGAACCAAATCCTTCGAGTTGATCATCTGTCATCATTTGATTCGCCATCAAAAAAACGTCTTTATCACGTTCATGTGCTTCATGAATGATTGAAATAAGTTCTTCATCAGAAAAACTATGTGTCAACCGTGTGCCATATGTATCTTGTCCAACGATGATCCCATCGACATGTTCTAAAACCATCTCGAGATTGATCATATCGTGCAATGTAATCAGTTTTTTCATACAACTTTCCTTCTGGATAATGAGATACCATCACCTTCATCATAAAACTGCGTGTCAAAATGAGGATGATGGGTTAAAAAGGATTTGAATAACTCAAGTTTTTTGAGTAAACCCTGTGTGTGCCGATTGACCACTTCAGGATTGAGATGGTGGAAATGGAGGTTATCACACACCACAAATCCACCTTTTTTTAAGTAAGGCGTATATTTTTTAAAGAATGTTTGATATTGAGATTTTGCTGCATCAATGAAGATTAAATCAAACATCGGCAGTTCACCTTGATAGGTGAGTGCATCAAACGGCATCAAGGTAATCCTCTTTTGTTCATCATACCAATCAAAATGACGCTTTGCTTCATCAATCATGAATTCATCACGTTCAAATGTGACCACATGACAACCAAAAGAGGCCATAGCAAGTGCGCTATAGCCAATCGCGGTTCCAATTTCAAGCACATCTTTGATCTTATGCTTTACAATCATCGTTTCTAAAAAGCGTAAGGCTTCATCGGTAATAATCGGTACCTTTTTGTCCAATGCATACGCCTTTAGTGGCGATAGATTCATGCTTGAACGTCTTCCTCTTCGTCTTCTTCATCTTCTTCATCAGCTTCTAATTCATCATAGTAAGCTTGAAGAACTTGATCGAGCATGTCCCATTCTTCGTCCGTTTCGATATCAGCAAACGTACCTTCATCATCGGTTGCACCGGGGATGTAGATGGCTGCACTCACTTCTTTCGTATCGACAAATTCGAAGACGACGTAATTTTTGCCATTCGCTTCGTGTGTGAATAAAATATCACAGACGGCTTCGTCACCGTTGGCGTTGGTCACGACCATTTGATCTTCTTTTAACATGTTAAGCTCCTTTATAATCTAAATAATTTTGTAAGATGATCACTGCGGCCAGTTCATCTTTCTTTTCTTTTTGAACACTTCGACGCTGTGAACCTTGAATCATGGTCATCCGTGCTGTCTTCGTGGATAGACGTTCATCCCATAAAACAATGGTTGCAGCTGTATCTTTCTCAAGACGTGTTTTAAATTGCTGGCTGATTTCGCCTCGAATACCAATATCATTGTTCATATGTTTCGGTAAACCTAAAACAACACAATCGATTTTGTTTGAAGAAATCAAGTCTAGTACACGAATGGCTGCTTCTTCGTAATTGTTTTCAGTAAATCGAATCGTCGTCAATGTGGATGCGATTATCCCCGATTCACTGATGGAAACACCAACCGTTTTACTGCCTAAATCAAGTCCCATGTAGCGTTTCATAAGCGCTTCATCAATTCCTTTTTGACAAGGTCAATCTTGGATAAATCCTGGGTTCCACCTTGTGCGAATACACCTTTTCCACCACCTGAGCCTTGTGATAGTGATGCTGCAAACTTCACTAAATCAGAAGCATCTTCATGAACACTCTTGCAGAGGAACGTTGCTTTTCCATCCGTGATGTTGATGAGGAAGAGGGTTTCTGCCTTTATTTTATCATAAAGTGCATCAACGAGTTGCTTTAAAACCTTAGGTTCAATATCTTCAGTCACAATCAACTGTTTCTTCTTTTGTGGATCTTTAATAAAATCATCGAGACGCTTTAAAACATCCTGTTGCATACGTTGCTGCTGTGCTTTTTCGTATGTTTTCGAGAGCTCCTTCAACGACTCAACATAATGACGATAGTTGATGATGTCTTGATAAGATCCGATGATGGCTGGTGTTTCTGGAATGGGTAGATGAAGACTGATACGTTCAATTTTTTCAACAATCGTTTGAATTTCGAGCATCAATGGTTTCAAGAATGATTCCATTTGTTTTTTCACATCAAAACCTGTGATACCTTCCATACGGTAGATCCCCGATCCAATTGATTCATAGGATGCTATGGCAAAATCTAAGATTTCTTGAGTGTTTTTGACATGTGTCCCACCACAGAACTCTTTACTCCATCCCATATCAACGACCCGAACCATATCACCATACTTTTCACCGAATAACATCATCGCACCAAGTTTACGTGCTTCATCAATGGGTAACACACGAATGATCACATCGAGTGGCATCTCTTTGATATAATGCTTCACCAATTCTTCGACTTCAAGAATGCGTTGATCGGTTTCTGTTTCAAAATGGTTAAAGTCAAAACGCCAGCTCCACGGAGCGACTTGAGAACCTTGCTGGTTTGCATGTTTACCAAAAATATCTTTTATGGCTTGATGGAAGAGGTGGGCTGCGCTATGATTACGCATCGTTTGAAGTCTTCTCGTCTGATCAACAACGGCTAATACCTCATCGCCTTCTTGATACTCACCTTCAACCTTGTGTAAGAATTGACCATGAGGAAGTTTGGTGACATCAACGACTTCGAGTCCGTTAATCCATCCCTTATCGGAAACTTGTCCACCGGATGTTGCATAAAAAGGTGTTTGATCTAAAACGATGCCATCAGGAAATACTTTGATGACTTTCGCTTCAAGTTGAAGTGTATCATAACCCACAAAGGTCGAAGGTTCGGTAAAGTTTAGATAGGCTTCTTCTTGAGCTTTCATGGAACCTACTTGAGTCCGTGCACTACGTGAACGTTCCTTCTGTTTTTCAAGTTCCTTTTTAAATGCATCAAGATCAACCGTCACACCTTGTTCTTCTGCATATTCGATCGTTAATTCAATGGGAAATCCATACGTGTCATAGAGTTTAAATGCCGTTTCTCCACTGACTATCTTTTTATCTTTTTCGATTGCTTCAAGAAGATGTTTTTCACCTTCATTGATTGTTTCTAAGAATTTCTTTTCCTCTTTTTCAATTAATTTTTTGACAATATCTTTCGTTTCATAGAGATTCGTATAATGAACACCCATTGTCTCAACAACATCATCGACAAGTAGGTATAAAAACGGCTCTGTTAAGCCTAATTGACGGCCATATTTGACAGCACGACGAAGAAGACGTCTTAAGACATAACCGCGGCCTTCATTGGATAAAATAGCACCATCAGAAATCGCGAATGTCAATGCTTTGATGTGATCAGCAATCACTTTATAAGCCATTTGTCCTTCATAAGGAATACCTGTGAGCTGAACTGTATGTTTAATGGTTGGGAAAAAGAGGTCGGTTTCAAAATTGGTTTTTGTCCCTTGAATGACACACGCAAACCGTTCAAGACCCGCACCCGTATCGATATTTTTTGAAGGGAGTTCTGGGTAATTTTCACGGGATAATCCAGGTTTAGAATTGAATTGTGAAAAGACGATATTCCATATTTCAATATAGCGTTCGTTTTCAAGATCTTCCCAGATGAGTTCAACACCACGTTTGTCATAGGTTTCACCACGATCAAAATAGATCTCGGTATCAGGACCACAGGGGCCCGCACCAATTTCCCAGAAATTATCGGCACGTGGAATGAGGTGAGAAGGATCGACTCCAAGTTCAATCCAACGGTTTTTAGCGTCTTCATCATCGGGATAATAGGTCATGTAAAGCTTGTCTTTGGGAAAACCAAACCACTTAGGATCGGTTAAAATCTCTAACCCCCATGCGATCGCTTCATGCTTAAAATAATCCCCGATTGAGAAATTACCAAGCATTTCAAAGAACGTATGATGGCGTGCGGTACGTCCAACATTATCAATGTCATTGGTGCGTATGCACTTTTGAACATTGGTAATCCGTGGATTTTGTGGCTTTTCACTTCCATCAAAATACTTCTTTAATGGGGCAACACCTGCATTGATCCATAAGAGTGTTGGATCATTTTGAGGTACAAGTGATGCTGATGGTTCAATTTTGTGTTTTTTGGATTCAAAAAAGGTTAACCAAACTTTTCTGATCTCTGCTGCGCTCATCCATTTCATGATGTTTTATCCTCCAATCAATAAAAAACGCCCTTAGCTTATTCTAAGGACGTATAATCTACGCGGTACCACCTTAGTTCTAGGAACATCCTAGCACTCGATTTGTCGTTACGGCCGACTGACCTTTTGCTCCCAAACAGCCTTCACAAGTTTCGTTCTTCGTTTTCACCACCCACGAAGTCTCTATGAAACGATCATCTTGTTACTTCTTTTGTTCATCGCGTATTCATTGTAACATAGTCATGCTTAAATGTAAAGTCAAACCAAGAGAGGTTAACCTTCTTTTATGCTTGTTTTTGCTTGAAAAGTTTGGAAAAGACAAAGAATGATCCCAGTGATAACCATAAGCATAAAATGAAATATCTGACAAAATCCAAGAATAAATCAAGCTGTGTCATATCCGCATCAATATCTGTTGTATAGGGCAATACCATTTTAAGGCCTTCTTTGAGAAGCAGTGCAACAATTAAACCAATCGCATATTTAGCAACTTGAACCCAGACGGTTCCCTTTGCTGTGTAGTTGATATATTTCTTTTCAAGATCATAACCGATTGTTAAAGCAAGCATTGCGGCTACAGCGACAAAATAATTTTTTTCATCGATTAAGAAAAGTAGGCCGATTAAAACAGGTGAAATGATATAGATAAACTTCTGTGTTGTTAACTTGATTTTCGGTGCAATAAGCTTAATTGCATAAAAGACTGCAAAAGCAACCAATATCCCCACAATCACATCTGAAAAATAATGTTGGCCTAAGTAGATCCGTGAGATTGAAACTAAAATCGCCATGGTGAAGACGACTGGTGTCACCCATTGATTCGTCTTTCCAAAATCGTCATGAAGTGTTAATGCCATGGTCATTGAACCTTGTGCATGTCCTGAAGGCATCGAATAGCCATATGATCCTTCACCCACTACACTCACAACACCTGCTTGGAAGGGGCGTGGACGTGCAACCAAAAACTTAATCGCATCATTAACAGCAATCGTTCCTAAGAAAATCATCATAAAACGATAGCCAATCTCCTTATTCACGAGCCAATACAAAATCGAAGAAAGAATCAAAAAGACAAGTTCATCACCAAATTCAGTTATAAATAAAAAGAAGTAATCGAGAAAACCATTTCGTATACTTTCAAACCAAAGACTAATCGCGCGATCCATATCATCTCTCCTTATATGTTTTCACGCACTATTTTAACATATTCATTTTGAAGTTCAAAATATTAAACTTATCATTTATTTCGTATAAAGCATTTCATAATGGGGGATATCATCTTCGAGATAAACATCCGATACAACGCGAAAACCAAAACCTTCATAATACGACTTGAGATAAGCCTGTCCGGATATGCGAATAGGAAACCCATCACAATCTTTCATGGCTTGTTTAATCAACTGTGTAGCTAAACCTTTTTGGCGATAATCGGGATCGGTAACAACACGAGAGATTGCATGTTCATTGAAACGAATACCCGGTGGAATGAGTCTTAAATAAGCAACGATAACACCATGATCTACGATCCAATAATGCATGCTAGCTTGATCCTTATGATCGATATCTGGATAAAGGCACTTCTGTTCTAAGACAAAAACCTTGGACCGAAGATCCAAGATTTGATAGAGTTCAGCACTTGTTAATTCATGAAACGTTTTTTTGAAGATAACGTTGTCCATATTTAAACAGTAAGGGTGCACCGATTGCAGCCCAACCTCCAATCAACATATAACGTATGAAATCGAAGATCAACATGTCTGGGAAGATGAGTTTTAATCCTTCTTTGATCACAAAAACAATACATAAACCGATGATGACCTTGATGATTTGAATCCACCACACGGCTTTGACATCAAAACCAATGTATTTCTTCTCAACATAATAGCCTAAAGCAAACCCAACAAAACCTCCAGCGGCAACATAGACATCATGGTTCTTTGTAAAGAATAACGCCAGGATAAACAGAGGTGCAAGCATGAGTGTGTAGATATGCTCATCATCTTTCATGAGATCAACCAATTTAAAAGACAAATAGGCTAGTAAATACGCTAAAAGGACACCGACAATAACATCACTTAAAAAGTGTTGACCTAAATAGATTCTTGAGAGTGGAACCATGATCATAAAGAACCAACCGACAACACTTAACCATCTCATGTGTCTATTTTTCGCTTCGTGCAATGCAGTAAAACCGATGACACCAGCCGCTTGAGCATGACCACTAGGAAATGAGTATCCTGTTGTACGCCACGCTTCTTCAGAACTTACACCTTGATAATAGAATGGACGAACGCGTTTAAAGAGTTGTTTAAGAGACGTATTGACGAGTGCACTGATCATAAACGCAAACACAAACTTATGTGCAAGCTTCTTATCGATCGTCCAGTAGATCATCAGTGCAATTCCAATAAATGCGAGTTGATCACCCAGCTGTGTGATTGCATAAAAGAGAAAGTCAAATACTGGGTTTCTTAAGTGTTGAATGAGTCGAACAATCTCTAAATCCATAAGGAAACCTCCTCTTTAACGTTGAGTTCTTCCTCTTTAGGAAGAATCATGTACGTATGTCCTTCTGGTTTTGTCAACTGGATACCATCATATAGACCTTGATCTTTGAGTTTTTGAATCATGGCTTTTGCCATCAAGTATCCATACATTGATTTATGTTTGACATCTTCGGGTTTAAAATCCAAAATGTCAAGCATGGTCAACGAAAATAACTTTTTAGCTTCCATGTTGATGAGTAATATGTCATCTTGATCATATTTCTTAGGGTGAAAATGACCATCGATTGGAACGGCGATAATGACATCACATCCCTGTTCAATAAGTGGTTGGATGGGGCAGTTATCAACAGCACCACCATCGACATAATACTCTTCACCAACTTCGGTTGACCCAAACAAAACAGGAATCGATGCTGAAGCAAGAACGGCCTTATAGGGATCTTCTTGCTCGTTTAAATGGAAGACTTCTTTTTCCATACGGTGAAGCAAAACTTGATCGATCATGTGGCGTTTCTTAATGCGTGCAGCTGTGACATAACCTTGTATCTTACTTTCCCTGATTTCTGAAAGTGATACTTGTTTTGTCAACTTTTGATACATATCTTTTAAGCTAAATAGACCCACCCGATCAAATTTAAGTTTATCAAGGTGACGCCCATAAATCTCTGAATTATTGATCATTTCCCAAATTTCAAGCATACGCTCCGATGAGAGCTTTGCCATCACCATGAGTGTATTAATCGCACCAATCGATGAACCTGATATATGGTTAATTTGCTGTAAAAGACCCTCTTCTTCAAGGGCTCGTAAGACACCGATTTGATAAGATCCTCTCGCACCACCGCCACCTAGAGCCAGTCCAAGTTGAACAGCCATGAAATCACCTTCTTTGATTCAGCAATTTCTTAAGACGCATGTCTTGATCTTTTTCTTTGAGTGTTTCGCGTTTATCGTAATCTTTCTTCCCTTTAGCAAGTCCGATTTCAAGTTTACATAGTCCCTCTTTTAAATACACTTTGAGTGGAACCAATGTATAACCTTGTTCTCTCGTTTTGGAGAATAACTTAATAATTTCTTTTTTATGAAGCAATAGTTTTCTAGGACGCGTTTCGTCATGATTAAACTGGTTAGAAAATTCGTATTTGGCGATATGCAAATTATGCACAAAAGCTTCGCCTTCTTTAATCAAAACGAATGAATCATTGACGGTTACTTTTCCTAACCGAATGGATTTAATTTCACTGCCTAAAAGCTGGATGCCTGCTTCAAATGATTCTTCGATGAAGTAATCATGCCTTGCCTTTTTGTTTTGGGCGATAATTTTCATAATGGGTAACCTTCTTGCTGTTCTTTTTGTCAATGATTCCAAAATCCATCTTTTTCTGTGCTAAATCAACATCGAGGAGTTCGACCTTAATGGTGTCTCCCAAGCGATACCGTTTACCGCGATTACCAACAAACGTCAGATTCGCTTCGTCATACATATAATAATCATCCAAGACTCTGAGTGGAACAAAGCCTTCGATACCATTTGAGAGTTTGACAAACATACCTGATGGCATCATTTGGGAAATGATAGCTTTATAGGTGTGTCCAATCTTATCTTGCATGTATTCACATGATTTTAATTTAGACACATCACGTTCAAGTTGAATCGCTTTTCTTTCTTGATCCGATGTATGCTGTGCAACCTCGGGTAAGATCGATTCAAAATGATAGGCATCCTTTTTATAATCCTTTGACTCACCTAATACAAAACGGTGAATCAAACGATGTAACATGAGATCGGGATACCGACGAATCGGTGAGGTGAAGTGCGTATAATAGCGTGCTCCAAGTCCATAGTGAATCGATAGTGCTTCACTGTATTTCGCTTTTTGCATCGCACGAAGCAAGATCATATGCACCACATATTCATAGGGTGTATTGGCTGTGTTTTCTGTTAAAATCTGTAAAGGTTTGGGTTGTCCAAGTTGACGATAATTGACGGGAAACCCTAGCTTTGCAACAGATTGTAAAGCAAGTTTGAGCTTGATATGATCGGGTTCTTCATGAATGCGATAAATCGATGGAAGATTGGCATGAAACATATGGAATGCAATCGTTTCATTCGCGATCAACATAAACGATTCAATCAGTTCTTCGGCTTCATCGGTTTTACGTTCATAAACATCAAGAACGCGTCCCTTTTCATCTACGATAAATCCTAATTCAGACGATTCAAATTCAATTTCACCACGTTTTTTACGAATAACCTTCAGTTTTTGAGAAAGTTCATTCATGCGAATGAGCATCTCTTCAATCGCTTGATCACCTAGTGAAACGTTATGAATTAAAAATTGATTGACTTCGTCATATGTCATCCGTCGTTTACTTTCGATAAACGATTTTTTGATGTCATAACCTGTCACTTTACCTTCTTCATTTAATGTCATGAAACAGGACAATGTCAGTTTGATTTCATGAGGATTGAGTGAACACCAGTCATTGGATAACTTATGGGGTAGCATCGGGATCACACGATCAGCTAAATACGATGATGTTGAACGTTTGTAAGCTTCTTCATCCAATGGACTACCCTCTTGGACATAGTGACTGACATCGGCAATATGGACACCAAGTTCGTAGTTTCCATTGACAAATTTCAAGCTGATAGCATCATCTAAATCTTTCGCATCCTTACCATCTATGGTAATAATTAATTCATCAGTTAAATCAACACGCTCTTTTTTCTCTTCTTCAAAATCAATATGAATGTCATGAATGGATTGCATGACTTCATCAGAAAAAGTTTGTGGCCAATCATAGGCAGCAACAATTTTTAATGTGTTGATATCAGGATCATTGATATGACCGATGATCTTTTTGACTTTGGCATAAACCGCAAATTGATCAATCGATTCAACCTCGAGCATGACAACATGCCCAAAAACGAGATCATCTCCACCTTCAACTTCAAGTCTGCGATCAATATAAGTATCAGGTTCAAAAAAGAGACCACGTTTGGTTGTCTTGACGGTTGCAACTATCAATTTTAATGCCCGTTTAACAACAAGAACAATACGTGGTTCAACGCCTTCTTTGACGAGTACAATATCATCATGCATTGCATCTAACAAATCACGTTGTTCAAGATAGATGTCTTCAAGTTCTTGTCTTAAAAATCCAAATGTTTTCTTGTGGTCAAGACGACCGATTAAAATGTCAGGTTTTAACGCATAGTAAGGATCTTCATCGACAAGATAAGGATATTCCGCTAAGTCGATGTTTCCAATTAAATCTTTATGTACCTTGCGTGTTTGATGCTCATAGAATGTTAAATAGACTGTATTCATGTTTTTACCTCGATGTCATTATATCATAAATGGGGAGGTTTAACCTGCCCCATTTGGATTGTTTATCCGATGTTTTGTTGTGATAGCCATTCACGAAGAACGCTTAATTTTTTAGCATGATGGATATCACTTCCCCCCTCATGACCTGCAAAAGGATACTCAATCAATTGTTTATCTGTTTTTACCCTTTCATAGGCTGGTATAAAATAGATGGCTGGACAAATATCATCTTTTAGACCAACTGAACAAAAGATGGGACACGTAATACGAGGAGCAAAATGAAGAAGATCAAAATAACTTAAACTCTTTAATATATGATCTCGATTCAGTTTTTTTTCTTCGATATAATCTGCAATTTCTCGAACCGATCCATTTTTGGTTGCAAGACGCCCTTTCAAGAAACTATAACTTGGGACATCAGCGAATGTATAAGCGACATTCATTAATCCTGCAAGGGCAAGAACAATTCCACCCCCTTGTGATCCGCCATGTAAGATAATATGTTTAGAATCAACAAAATCAAGTGTTTTGACAAGTTCAATGAGTTGAAGACCATCTTGATACACATGCTTTAAATAATAGTGTTCTGGATAACCTAAACCTCTTGTCATCAACCGGTGATCACCCTCAGGATAGGGAAAACGGTCCATGGTTTGTCCACGCTGACCCCTGATATCGATGGCAAACACATTGATACCAAGTTGGTACCAATCTAGGTAATCTTCCGGACTACCTTTATGCCAACCATAGCCATGGAAGGTTAACATGGTTGGTTTTTTTCCATCTTTATGTCTTAAGTAAAACCCATGAATTTTTTCTTTCTTTGCACCTCGATAACTAAAATCCCCAATTTCATCGATTGCAAGTGTTTGTTTCGTGTGATAGACATCAAATGCAAAAGGAATTTCACGAAGTTCATCTTTTGCATGACGCCAAAATGCATCAAATTGCTCAGGCTCTTGAAAATACGTATCCTCGTTTATCACATCGATCCCTCCTTGATTTCATTATAATCCTTCCATCTTCTTTCGTTTTGTACAATTGCATCTAAAGCGCTTTTTTTCTTTCTCGAAATGTTTTATAATGAGGTGAATCATATGAGGGGGCACCTATGAAATCCGTGTTGCGTTATCTCTATAAAGACAAAGTTTTCGTGATTGCATTCATCTTTGCAGTCATTTCGATGTTCTTTATTCCACCTTCAAGAGACTATTTCAACTACATCAATTACAAAGTTTTAATCATCATGTTTACCTTGATGTTGGCGGTTGCAGGAGTTTATGAAACTCACTTTTTTGATTTTGTCGCAACCAAACTTGTCATCCGGTTTAAATCGATTAAATGGATTGGGCTTATCATCATTTTAGTCACCTTTTTTCTAGGCATGCTTTTAACCAATGATGCCGTATTGCTTACCCTTGTTCCATTTACGATCTTTATCACCAAGCACACCAAACAAGAAAAATATGCTGTGATCATCATCATTCTTCAAACGATTGCAGCCAACATGGGTAGTGCATTGACTCCAATGGGAGATCCTCAAAACATTTATCTTTATGCGTTTTACGATATTCCTTTCGGTGCGTTTTTAGCAACAACTGCAGTGATTACCATTTCAGGTTTTATCTTAATCTCGATCACTGCCATGATTAAAATCCCAAATCATCATTGTGTGTTAAATATCGTTGCACCAACCGTAGAGTGGAAACGATTCTTCCTTTATATGCTCATTTTAATCAATGCACTTCTTACTGTATTAAGAATTGTACCTGCAGAATATACACTCATGATGACCATCTTACTAGGCATGTTATATGGTAGACACCTCTTTAAACGTGTGGATTATACATTACTCCTTACATTCACATCTTTCTTTATTTTTACGGGCAATTTAGGACAGATGATGTGGATTAAAGATGCGATCAGTCATTTACTTGACTCGAGACTATCGGTATATTTCACGGGACTCATCACATCACAGTTTATCTCAAATGTCCCAGCTGCTGTTCTTCTATCGACCTTTACTGATCGTGCTTATTGGCAACCGCTTTTACAAGGTGTGAACGTCGGAGCAATGGGAACAATTATCGGTTCATTAGCTAGTTTAATCACATTCAAATATATCATGCGTGAATATAGAAGCGAAACCAAGACTTATCTAATCACTTACTCAATGATCAGCATCATCTTTATCGCAATCATTACAACACTCACACTATTGATTTCTATATAAAAAGGCTCATAGGAGCCTTTGTTCATAAGTCTTAAAGAAACGTTTTAGAATTTCAACAAGAAGTTCTGGAGCGTTTTTTGAATAGACGACCTCAGTCGCAAGAACGGGTCGATCGGTGATGAGACCATCCACGTCAGCCTCAACCATTCTCTTCATCACAACCTCATCTTTAGCTGTCCATATATAGATTTTTTTCTCATACTCTTTCGCATATTTCAAGAAGTCAGGATTTTGATCAAAAAACGTCACTGACACCCCAAAGTGATCAGCATAAGACACTTTTGCTAACTCTCTTAAGTTGCCATAAAATGATTGCACTAGAAGCAATGTTTCAATCTCTTCATTTAACAGTTTAATGCGTTTCAGTTGATCACGATTAAACGATAAAATGACTGTATCTTGCGTCATCTCGTAGGTTAAAAGCAAATCAATCACTGATTGTTCAAGGGTTAGTGAACGATCTTTGAGTTCTAGAAATAAGCGACTACGACCTTGAACGAGCATTAAAACATCTTCAAGTCGTGGTATTTTCTCACCTTCATATGCACTTGAAAACCATGATCCTGCATCGAGTTTCTGTAACTCATCATATGTTAAGTTTTTAATAAGTCTTGTTTGCAAATCATTTGTTGTTCGTTTTGTGGATGAATCATGCATCAATATAGGAATACCATCTTTGGTTTCACGAACATCAATTTCAATGCCATCAACTCCAGTTTCAAGTGCCAATGTGATGGAGGAAAGCGTATTTTCCGGAGCATCAACTGATTGCCCGCGATGGGCAATGATTTCAGTCACCTTGAAAAGTTCGAGTTGATTAGGGTTATTGACAACCTGATAAATCGCTTGTAAGTTAAGTATAAACATGACTGTGATCGTCATAATTAAACCGAGTTTAAAATAACGTTCATTCTTAAATGGTTTCATTTTCAATCTGAGAACTGATGAAGATGGAAGTGCTTCTTCTTTTTTGCGACCTTCTTCATACCATGCTGTCATCAGTGCAAAATTGATGGGAATAAGCGTGATGGTGGCAACAAATCCAACAATGACATAAAGAGAGTAAAAAACCGTAAGAATAACAGACAAGGCATAAAATTCACCTCTAAGAACCGAAACAACCCATCCTACAATTAACACAAGAATGGCATAAAAAAGATAGAGAATGAGATTGAGTATGACATTGATGAATATAAACTCGATTGCCATCTTGATACGCTTACCTTTGAGCATACGTCTTGATTCTTGATGTGCATCACGCCACTTCATACCATCAACGGATAATAGATTAATCGAGAAAATGGTCTCAATAAATAAAATAAACAAGACAAGAAGAAGACCATAAAACACATAACTCATCCAAAGATTTTGTCGCAAAACTCGCGATAACTCATCAGGGATATTCACTGTTTGTGCAATACCTACAACGTGAAACAATTCAACGATAATAAAGAAGAAGAATGCTGGAAAAAAGATGTGCATATGGTAGCGTTTAATGACCTGAATGACCTTTTTTCCCCCTCCAAATAATAAATCTTTCATACCCAGTGTCACTTCGCGTCTTCCATATTCAAAAATGAATGACAACATAATCATTTCAATCATCATATAAAATGCAAGAAGGATACTTAAAAGAAGGATACTCAAGATGGTAAATGGTTGAGTTAAGTATTCAAACAACATATCATTTGTAATATACGGAAATCCTGATATGCGTATGCTTTGATAGAACAAATATTGTAAAACAGGAAAAATCACAAGCACTCCAAATGCTCGATAAAGTAATTCAAAGTAAAAAAGCGTTTTAAAATGTGAAGAAAGGTTTCGTAGTGTATTACGAAGTGTTATGTTCATCATGCACCTCACCTCTATTTTAACACGCTAATCTTTAGATATCAAAAAGGTCTGGCTAGCAGACCTTTTCATGTTCTATTTCTTTAAGTTATAAAATGATTTTAAACCAAGATATTGTGCGGTAGCGCCAAGTTGATCTTCAATGCGGAGTAATTGATTATACTTCGCAATACGATCAGTTCTTGATGCAGAACCTGTCTTGATTTGACCAGCATTGGTTGCAACAGCGATATCTGCAATCGTTGTATCTTCTGTTTCACCCGATCTGTGTGAAACAACTGCCGTGTAACCTGCGCGCTTAGCCATTTCGATTGCATCAAAGGTTTCTGTTAATGTACCAATTTGATTGACTTTAATGAGAATGGAGTTCGCAACACCTTTTTCGATACCAAATGCTAATTTTTCAGTGTTTGTGACGAATAAGTCGTCACCGACAAGTTGAATCTTGCTACCAAGAAGTTTAGAGAGATAGACCCAACCTTCCCAGTCATTTTCATCAAGACCATCTTCGATGGAAATGATAGGATATTTCTTAATTAATCCTTCATAGAAATGAGCGAGTTCTTTCGATGTGAATTCTTTTCCACCTTCACCATCTAAGACATACTTCTTCGTTTCTTTGTTATAAAATTCAGAAGATGCAACGTCCATACCTAAGAAAATATCTTTACCAGCGACATAACCCGCTTTTTCGATCGCTTCCATAATGACTTGAAGTGCTTCTTCATTGGATCCTAAGTTGGGTGCAAATCCACCTTCATCACCAACACCAGTGTTGTAGCCCTTCTTCTTCAAGACGCTCTTTAAATTGTGGAAAACTTCTGCACCCATACGAATAGCTTCCTTAAAGGACTTCGCACCAACGGGAAGAATCATAAATTCTTGGAAATCCACGTTGTTATCCGCATGAGAACCACCATTGATGATGTTCATCATGGGAACGGGCAATTGTTTGGTGTTAAAGCCACCTAAGTATTGATAAAGTTCAACACCTAAAAAATCCGCTGCGGCTCTTGCGCATGCCATGGAAACACCTAAAATCGCGTTCGCACCAAGTTTGGACTTGTTCTTTGTGCCATCAAGTTCAATCATGAGTTTGTCAATCGCAACCTGATTGGTAATATCAAAACCGATCAGTTCTGGTGCAATCACTTCATTGACATTGTGTACTGCATTTAAAACACCTTTTCCTAAGTAACGCTTCTTGTCTCCATCTCTTAATTCAACGGCTTCATGTTCACCTGTTGATGCTCCTGATGGAACAATGGCACGACCGAAAGCACCTGAGTCGGTGTAAACTTCAACTTCGATGGTTGGATTACCACGAGAGTCGAGCACTTCGCGTGCGTAAATATCGCTAATAAATGGCATAATTTCACTCCTTTATTCATTTTTTGCCTGTTCTTTGACCATATTAATTATACACAATTTGACCTTAATTTGAAACAAGTTTACAATAAAAACGTTTACTTACTGAATCGATAGGCATAAACGATACCGATGATGAAGAAGACGATTTGTAAAATGTTATCGACTGTAAAAAAGAAAGGATCCAACGGATTTAAAAACATGAAGTATGCCCATGGGTTAAGTAAGGCTCCCAGATAAGGCATAACAGGGATTCGGTTCACAAAAAGAAGACCTACATTCAGGGTGACACTCATGATATAATACGCAAAGATAAAGAAGAAAATGCTGATCATGGAATATAAAATATGATAATCACGATACGACGATGCAATCCGTTTTGCGATGAGGTGTGAGGTGATTAAAAGGAACAACCATGTGAGTGTAAACTGAAGATAATTGATAAAAACCATATCGAGCATACCCACAATAAGACCACCTGATATCGACATAAAAATGCCCGATCGAAGAACGGGCATTACGTCTTCCCGATGGAGTGGCTGTTTCCATGCTTGTTTAAAGGACATGTTAAAACCTCCAGGGTCATTATATCATGATTGATTATTTTTTCGAAAGATGAATCCCATAGTAGATGACTGATAAACGTTTATAAATCACAAATGTAATCAAGCTGACAAGAACAGATAAAATCACGTTGAATGGAATCACAGCAAACAGGATGTAATAAGCCATATAGTTATCGGCAGTGATACCCGGGATGGTTGTCAACATACCAAAGATGGCATCAAAGCCATACAGATGCATATAGAAAGCAAGAATGAATGACCAGTTGATAATGATTGCCGTCAAAGTCCATGTACCAACGATGGATGAGAGAGCCAAAATCGCACCCTTTTTGGTTTTATGATGATGATAAATCATCGATGACACGAGGACGGTTGCAAAACCGATGATAAAGTCAGCAAGTTCACCCACACCCGCTGTTGTTGATTGGGGTAATTTAACCAATAATCGAATAATCGTAATGAGTGTTCCACTGATAGGCCCAAACATGAATCCACCTATATAAACTGGTAGGTTTGAAAATTGAATGTCCAAAAATCCTGGGATAAAAGGCAGGAGAACATTCATTGGTAACTTGATGAACAAATAGAGCACGACAGAAATCGCTGCAAGAATAGAAAGCGTCACCATCTTCTTAATCTTCTCACCATTACCCTTTGATCTGCTTTCATACTTTAAAGCAAGGATCGAAAGGATAACTAAAGAGATTGAAAATATGACAATAAGAACGATTTTAAACGTTTCCTGATTGTCTTTAATAAAATCAAACATATGTTTATTCCTCCTTTGTGAAATAAAAAACACCGAATAACTTCGGTGACAAAAGAGCGTCAAAAAATGACTCACTTCTTCCATCCAGACTCTACTGTCGGTCCTTGAGTTACACAAGGTCTGCCCGAAGGCTCGCGGACTATACCGCCGGTCCCGAATTACACGGTGCCCCGAAGTTTTAAATTTACACCTTCATTTTATCACAATTTTAATTGACTGCAAGATATCTCTTTTTAAGTTCGACTTGAAAACGTTTTTTTTGCATCGATTTCATCTTAATATCTATTTTCAAGTATAATAAGTGTGGAATAAACGATAAGGAGTATATTATGAACAAACCATTTGTTGGATTAATCATTATGGATGGATACGGCCTCGCCCCCGCAAGCCCTTCAAACTCAGTTTCATTGGCGAAAAAACCTTTTATTGATCACTTATTCAAAGAATACCCCAACAATGTTTTACAGGCATCGGGTGAATTTGTTGGACTTCCCGACGGTCAAATGGGAAACAGTGAAGTGGGTCATTTGAATTTAGGTGCTGGACGTATTGTTTATCAATCATTAACACGTATTAATGTTGCGATTAAAGATGGATCATTCTTCAAGAATAAAGCTTTTTTAAGTGCCATTGCTCATGCAAAAAAACATCATTCAAAACTGCATATTTTTGGTCTTGTTTCAGATGGTGGTGTCCATTCATATCCTACACACATTCAAGCTCTTCATGATTTAGCCGTTTCACAAGGCATCACACCTTACCTTCATGCATTCATGGATGGACGTGATACACCTCAAGTCTCTGGTTTAGGTTATTTAAAAACTTTAATTGATCACGGTATGAAGGTTGCGACTGTATCAGGTCGTTATTATGCCATGGACCGTGATAACAACTGGGATCGCATTCAAAAAGCATATGATAATATGACACGTGGAACAGGTGTTTTAGAGGATGCACTTGTGGGTATTCAAAAATCATATGATGCAGGTGTGACTGATGAGTTTATTATTCCATTTGTTAGTGACAAGAATGGTTTAATCGGTGATCATGATGCGATCATATTTGCAAACTTTAGACCAGACCGTGCGATTCGTATTGCTACTGCTTTTTCAAATCCTGAAGCAACCAAACTCTATACTACACCAGGTAAAGCACAATTTGATTTATCTCACACAGTAAAAGACATCTTCTTTGTTTCTATGATGCACTATAATGAATCAGTGAAGGGTCCACTTGCCTATGAACTTCAAACGTTAGATAATCTCTATGGTGAAGTGATCGCGAATGCGAATTTGAAACAACTTCGCATTGCCGAAACAGAAAAATATGCACACGTGACCTTCTTCTTTGATGGAGGTTCTGAAAAAGATCTCAAAGGTAGTAGACGTATTTTGGTTGAATCACCAAAGGTTCCTACCTATGACTTAAAGCCTGAAATGAGTGCTTATGAAGTTCGTGATAAAGCCGTTGAAGCGATTAAGAGCAAACAATTTGATACGATGATTTTGAATTTTGCGAACCCTGATATGGTTGGACATACTGGATCAATTGAAGCAACCACCAAAGCGGTTGAAACCGTTGATGCATGCACGAAAGATGTCGTTGAAGCTATTCTTTCTATCGGTGGAATCGCCATCGTCTTGGCAGACCATGGTAATGCAGAAAAGATGAGAGATGAATTCGGTCAACCACATACAGCACATACGACGAATTTAGTTCCAGTCATTATCACGCAAAAGGGTATCAAGGTCAATACGGGATCACTTTGTGATGTTGCACCTACAATGCTTGATCTTCTTGGTGTCAAACAGCCTAAGGACATGACAGGAAAGAGTTTAATCATTAAATAAAATATAAAAATAAGAGATGATCGTCTTCGGACCATCATCTCATTTTTTTATGCTTCATTCATCTCTAAAACATCGACATCATAACCCACTTGCTTGATCGCATCCACTAATTTGATTTCATCAGCGTCTTGATCATCAAAAACAATCTTTCCGACCTTTTGTGCAAGATCGTACTCAAAATGCTTCGCACCTGCTCGATAGAGTGCATGTTCAATGGTTGTCATACAGCTGGTGCAATGCATGAGCCCTTTAAGGCTAACATACATTACCGGCATAAACCATCCTCCTTGGATCAGATTAATTTTTGGAGATAATATTCGATGATCGCTTGGGTGCCAAAATCAGACATTCCAAACGTGTTGAGCATATCATAGACATGAGTGACTTGTTCAACAACAGGTAGACTCAAATCTTTCTTTTCTTCTAAAACAAGTTTTAAATCTTTTAAGAAGTGCTTGATGTAAAAACCAGGTGCATAGTCATGAACAAGCATTTTGGGTCCATTATTTGTAGCTTGCCATGAATTGGCTGATCCACCTGTAATGACTTGAAGCATCTTTTCAGGATTTAATCCTTTGGTTTTCGCATACATCAAAGCTTCTGCAATACCTGCTATTGCGCCTGCAATAGCGGTTTGGTTCGATAGCTTCGCGTGTTGACCATTTCCTGCTTGTCCCATATATGTGATTGTTTTACCCATTTTTTCTAGCATCGGCAAAATGGTGTGATACGCTTTTTCATCACCACCAACCATGATGGATAGTGTGGCATTTCTCGCACCAACATCACCTCCGGTGACAGGTGCATCAAGCATGATAAATCCTTTTTCTTGTGCTTCTTTAGTAAGTTCGATGGCAAGTGTCGGTGATGATGTGGTCATATCCACGAAGATTGCACCTTTTTTTGCGTATTTCATAACTTCTTGATAGGTGTTTTTCACATCGATGGGATAACCTACGATTGAGAAAATAACATCGCGATCCTTAACACAATCTTCAACCGATGAACTAGCTTTCACGATGGGTTCCATCGCTTTGGCTTTATCAAACGTTCTGTTATAAACCTTAACATCATAACCAGCTTGAGCCAAATGTGTGGCCATGGGTTTTCCCATGACGCCTGTTCCAATAAATCCGATGTTCATCATAACCTCACGACGCATGTTGATTTAACCACAAGATGACATCAGCAAATGTTTTTTCACGATCAAGATCGTTAAAAATTTCATGATAGGCATCAGGATAGGTGATAAGTGTCTTATCTTCAACGGTTAATAATTCAAATAATCGTTTTGAAAACTGCATAGGTACAATCTTATCATTTTCACCATGGAGGAGTAACACAGGTGTTTGATAAGCTTTGATATGCTTATTTAAGTACCGTACACCACCAACAAACATGTTTCCTGCTAATGAGAAATAGAATTTCTTCAAATTTAGAGGATCTTGAATATATGCTTCTTCGACTGCTTTAATGCGTGATAACTGATCATCAGCAAAATTTGTTTTTTTCGTTAAAAAGCCTAACCAGCGGTAACCAATAAAACGGAAAGGTAGGACATCATTGATAAAGTTTGATGGTGCGGCAGATGAAATGATACCATCGACATCATGGTATTTGACTCCATACATGTTAACGATGAGTGCCCCCATGCTATGACCAATTAAGAAGAGTTTTTTAGGTTGATTTTTCTTTTCTTCTAATACAAGTTCATGTAAATCATCAATCGTTTGATGATAACTCTTTAAAGCTCCGCGCTTACCCTGACTGAGTCCGTGACCACGAATATCATAGCGAACAACACTAAACATTGCTTCATTAAGTTTTTGAGTAATCTCCTCATATCGCCCTGAATGTTCAGCAATGCCATGCGTGATAATCACTGTTCCTTTAGCATCGGTTACATCATTTCTTTTCACGTGGATTAATACATCATTGATTAACATGATCGTTTCACCTCACCCTCATTATACAACGAAAAGACGTTACGAAAAATATCTTTCTATGATAAGATAGGTGTAGAATGCTTCAGTTGAGGTTTTATCCATGAAAAAAGGCCTTGTTTTAATCATCTTGATGATGAGCCTTCTTCTTTTTCCAACTTTTTTTGTTCGCGCTGATTTTGGTCCGAAACGAACCCTTGATCTTGAAATCATAGGTGTTGATCAAGACTATCATCTCGAACTCTTGATGCCTGGAACCTTGCCAGAAGGTGACATGTTATCAAGCATCCAAGAAGTCATCGAAGAAGACAATCCCCATTTCCCCAATATGCTTTATACCTTTGAATCTGAAGGGTATGTTTCAGCTAATCTGATCTTACCTTGGGGAGCTTGGTACCAAAATCCATCAGAACATTATTACATTTATTCCTATAATCCACCAAGCAACTTCAAGATTATGCTGATCTTTGATGATGATCATTACATTATCTCAAGACCGATTGAAACATCACTTTTCAATAGTAAAGTGACATTTGATGTCACAGGCGTGGATCTATCGATCGATCAAATGAATGTGGGTCGAGTGCGCGAGATTTTCCCGATTCGAACCATGTCGATCGAACTAGCATTACGTATTGTAGGTACGATTTTTATTGAAATTATCGTGTTATTTCTCTTTGGTTATATAAAAAAGAAAAGTTTTTCATTGGTTGTTTTCGTGAACTTAGTGACTCAAATCTTATTAACTGGTTTCATGTTTGCTGCCAAGTATTTTATTTTTCCTGTGATTGGTGAAATCTTCGTGCTTATCGTCGGTGAAGCCATGATATTCCTTTCGGAAATTATCATTTATCGTTTCTATCTGACTGAACGATCAAAAAACCGTGCGATGCTCTACGCACTCATTGCCAATACGGTCGCTTTAATTGCAAGTTATTCTGTGATGATCTTAATGATGAATATGTAAAAAGGCCGTTTGGCCTTTTTATCTGATCTTGATTTCACCCGATAAAATGCGTGCTTTCAATGAAAGCATTTTTTCTTTAATCGTTTGAGCGGTTTGTAAAAAGACCTCATCAGGTTGTCCTGTTGGATCATCAAGACCCCAATCTTCACGATGTTGACACGGGATAAAGGGGCATTCTACATTACATCCCATGGTCACGAGAACATCGAGTTCTTGAGGAATATAATCGATCAGTTTTGAATGTTGCGTCAAGTTCATATCAACATGGTAGAGGTTTTTGATTGTTCGTACCGCATCTTGATTAATTCTGGGTTTCGTTTCTGTTCCAGCACTGTAAGCTTCAAAAAACTCAGGTTCTAAAACTTTCGTGATTGCTTCTGCCATTTGGCTTCTGCAACTATTATGAACACACACGTAAGCAACTCTAACTTTTTTCATGATTCATTTCTCCTTTTGGAAACCAATGTTTGGTCTGATTAGCAATTTTGACAAGAATTAACATAACAGGAACTTCAACAAGTACACCTACGATGGTGGCTAGTGCAACGCCTGGATTCAGAGGAAATATGGCGACTGCAACTGCAACGGCTAATTCGAAGAAGTTGCTTGCCCCTATCATACCAGCTGGAGCTGCAACATCGTGACTTAACTTTAACCATCTTGCTCCTCCATACGCGATGAAGAAAATGAAGAACGTTTGAATAATGAGAGGGATACTGATGAAGAGAATATGAAGTGGATTGTTCCAAATCAATTCAGCTTGAAGAGAGAAGATTAAAATGAGTGTTAACAGTAATCCTGAAATCGTTAGTTTGGAAAATTTCTTAATGAATGTATCATTATAAAACTCAAGTCCACGTTTTTTGATCACAAGTGATCGTGTCAATGAAGCAAGGGCTAAAGGTACGACAACAAACAAAAACACAGATAAGAATAACGTTAACCAAGGCACTGAAAAACCACCTATACCAAGAAGTAATCCAACGATTGGAACAAATAAGACAAGAATAATTAAATCATTGGTTGCAACTTGAACAAGTGTATAAGCAGGATTACCTCGCGTTAAACTACTCCAAACAAAGACCATCGCAGTGCATGGTGCAGCACCTAATAATACTGCGCCAGCTAAATAATCTTGCTGTAAATTTTCTGGGATGATGTTTTTAAAGATGACTCCAAAGAACAGACTTGCTATCACAAACATGGTAAATGGTTTAATCAACCAGTTGACAATCCATGTTAAATAAAGTCCTTTTGGATTTTGTCCAACTCGTTTAATCGATGTAAAATCGATCTTCAGCATCATCGGATAAATCATCAACCATATCAAAATTCCTATTGGAATATTGACACTAGCTATTTCAAATCGATTAAGAAAATCAGGTATTGCAGGAATCCATAATCCAATTGCAACACCAATAGCCATACAGATAAGGACGAAACCTGTCAAGTATTTTTCAAAGAAACTGATGTTCAAAGGGATTCCTCCTAAGCGTTTTGAATGAAAGTTTTAATTTCATCGAGTTGAGGAACTCGTCCATAGCTGACGATTTTTCCATCGATGATTAAACCGGGTGTCCGCATGATGCCTGTTTTAGCAATTTCCATTAAATCTGTGACATAAAGAACTTCTGCATTCACATGAAGTGATTGAACAGCTTCTTTGGTGAGTTCGAGAAGTTTTTTACAATTCGAGCATCCAGAACCTACGACTTTAATAACCATTTTTATATCCTCCTATATCCATAGATAACTCGTTGCATTCATGATATAACCAACGAGAATAATACCTGCAATGACAAGACTGATATACGTGAAAAACAGTTTTGGTTTAACAACTTTTTGAATCATGATCATCGATGGTAAGGATAGTGCAGTTACAGCCATCATAAAGGCTAAGACAGTACCTAAACCAACACCTTTTAGAATGAGTGCTTCTGCGATCGGTAATGTCCCAAAGATATCAGCATACATCGGTACACCGATGATGGTTGCAATTATTACAGAAAACGGATTATCAGATCCTAAAACCGCAAGAACCCAAGCTTCAGGAATAAAACCATGAATGAATGCACCGATACCAACACCGATGATGATATAAATCCATACGCGGTGAATGATTTCCTTCACTTGTTCAATCGCATAATGCATGCGATCCTTTTTTGTAAGCTGTGGTTCTGCACACATCATCATCTTTGATGATTGATCTTGTTTGATAAAATCAGCGACATAACGATCCATCTTCAATCGACTGATGAGTGCACCACCCAAGATCGCGATGATGACACCTAGTGCCACATAGATGGCTGCAATCGTCCAATTAAAAAGACTAGCTAAAAGGATAAACGATGCTAAATCAACAAGTGGAGATGATATCAAAAAGGAAAATGTCACACCTACTGGTAAACCTGCTTTCGTAAATCCAATGAAAATGGGGATGGATGAACATGAACAAAACGGAGTAACCGTACCTAATAATGCACCGATTGTATTTGCACCTAATCCCTTTTTTGATTGCAAGATTTTTCTTGTCTTTTCTGCTGTAAAAAAAGACTGAAGATATGATGCAATGAAAATTAAGATGATAAGCAAGATAAAAATCTTGATGATATCATAGAAAAAGAATGTAAGACTTTTAAATAACTGTGTCTCAGCATCTATCTTGAACACTTCAGAAAAGATCCAGTTGATGAATCTTTCTAACCATGTCATTTTGAGAAATGCATCATTGATCCATATAAAGATGTTTTTCATATGCGACATGTGGGATCAACATGATGAAATCCATCAAGGAACTTCATGACCTGATCAATGACTTCAATATTGACATGATATTTAATCATATTACCCTCTCTAAACGAGGTCGTTAATCCAGCTTCTGTTAATATTCTTAGATGATAGGAAAGCGTAGGTTGTTGGATATCGAGTTTATCGATAAGCATACATCCACAAAGCTCACCTCGTAACAACAATTCAATAATTTTTAAACGGTTTTCATCGGACAAAGCTTTAAATAGTTTAGCCATATCTTGATTCATAAAGCACCTCTATCGATAGTTATCTATATTGATAATCATCTATATATTAACATGAACTCCTATCCGTGTAAAGGTGCTTGACGAATTCTTTACATACGTGTTTTATAACACCACACATTTTTACATAAATTTTCATGAAACTCTTTATTTTATTAAAATAAAACAACGCGTTTGGCATTTGAGATTGAAAACAAAAAACTTGGTGTATAATGATTATAGAAAACGCTTTTAGGAGAACAATATGAAAGAAACAGTCCTACATGATAAGCACCTAGCGTTAAACGCAAAAATGATTGAATATGCTGGATTCCATATGCCAGTGTCCTATGCAGGTATCAGTGAGGAACATCTCGCAGTTCGTACCAGTATGGGCATTTTTGATGTTTCACACATGGGTGAATTTTTAGTTGAGGGAAAAGATGCACTTCCCTTTGTTAACCGTTTAGTGACCAATCTCATCACAGAAGATACGTCCAAAGTGACCTACAGTTTGATGTGTGATGAAAAGGGATTTGTTGTCGATGATTTGCTTGTTTATGTGATCAACACACAGAAGATTCTTCTTGTCGTGAATGCAGGTAACATTGATAAGGATTTTGCATGGGTTGAACTGCAAGCTAAAGCCTTCGAAGTCACAGCACGTAATCTATCAAATGACTATGCTCAAGTTGCCATTCAAGGCCCCCTTGTCAAAGACAACATTCAAAACATCATGGGTGTTACTGGCGATGACCTTGGTTTTATGACCTACAAAGTCATTCCATTCGGATCTAGCCATGTCATCTTCTCACGCACCGGATATACAGGTGAAGATGGATTTGAAGTTTATGGAAAGCCTGAGCTGATTCGCGAAGTCTGGGATCGTGCGATTCAAATAGGTGTTGTTCCCTGTGGACTTGGTGCACGAGATACACTGCGTTTTGAAGCAAACCTTCCTCTTTATGGTCATGAAATCAGTGATTCGATCAATCCCGTTGAAGCAGGTCTAAACTTCGCAGTGAAATTAGACAAAGATTTTATCGGACGTGATGCACTTGTTGCCTATAAAGAACATCCGACTCGCAAAGTTGTTGGCATTGAACTTCTCGAGAGAAACATTCCACGTCATGGTTACCCAGTCTTAAAAGACGATCAAATCATCGGTGTCATCACAACAGGCTATTTACTTCCTACACTTCCAACACCAGTTGCATGTGCTTTGATTGATATTGCATATGCTGAGATTGGAACAGAACTATTCGTTCAAATCAGAAATAACAAAGTACCAGCTAAAGTTCGTAATCGTAAATTTTACACGAAGAAATATAACAAATAGGAGGATTCACACATGAATATCAAAGAAGGCTTACTCTATAGTGAAAGCCATGAATGGGTCAAGGTTGAAGGAAAAACCGCTTGGATCGGTATTTCTGACCACGCTCAACATGCATTAGGTTCTGTAGTTTTTATCGAATTACCCAAAGTAGGTGCAACATTCAAAAAAGGTGATGCTATGGGTGCAGTCGAATCAGTGAAAGCTGCTTCTGATGTTTATACACCTGTATCCGGTAAAATCCTTGATGTCAATAAGGCACTTGAAGGATCTCCAGAAATGCTTAATGACGATCCCTACGGAGCATGGATTGTCAAAATTGAACTCTCCAATGATGCAGAACTCAAATCACTCTTAAACGCGAAAGATTATCAACCCCTTTGTGAGGAATAAGTATGCACAAATATCTACCTCATACCAGGGAAGATATTGAAGCGATGCTCAAGGTCACCGGTGCTAGCACTGTCGATGACCTCTTCTCTTCAATACCGAAAAAGCTTCGTTTAACAAAACCCTATAACATCCCGCATCAATTGTCGGATGAAGCGTTAACGAAACACATGAAAAACCTGGCGAATCAAAACCAGGAACTGATCATTTTCCGTGGTGCAGGTGCGTATGATCATTACACACCTTCCATCGTCAAAGCGATCATCAGTCGTCAAGAGTTTTTAACCTCTTATACACCCTATCAACCTGAAGTAGCTCAAGGAACACTTCAGTATATTTTTGAATACCAGACCATGGTATGTGAACTCACCGGTATGGATGTATCAAACGCATCGATGTATGATGGTGCAACAGCAACCGCAGAAGCGATGTTTATGGCACATGCACAGACCGATCTTGACACGATTTTAGTCTCTGAAACGATGAATCCTCGAACCATCGATGTCATCAAGACCTATGCACATTATAGAAACTTAAAAGTGATCGTTGTTCCCATGAAAAATGGACAAACCGATTTAGAAGCTGTGACCCATTTGATCGCAGGTAAAATGGGACTTATCGTCCAAAATCCAAACTACTTTGGTATCATTGAAGATCTTCATGGATATTCAGATGTAATCCATCAAGCCGGTGGTCTTTTCATCATCAATAGTGAAGGCCAAGCTTTAAGTCTTGTGAAATCACAAGGAGAATATGATGCAGATATCGCATGTGGTGATCTTCAATCATTAGGTCTTCCACTATCATTTGGTGGTGCTTATTTGGGTTATCTTGCTACAAAGATGAAATATGTACGTAAAATGCCAGGACGTATTTGTGGTGTGACCACCGATGTCGATGGCAAACGTGCCTTTGTCTTAACCCTTCAAGCGCGTGAACAACATATTCGTCGTGCAAAAGCAAATTCCAATATTTGCTCGAATCAATCTCTCATGGCACTTGCTGTCACTGTTTATCTATCAGCCATGGGTAAAGAAGGTTTGGTTAAAGTCGCTAACGAGTCCATGAAAGGTGCACACTACCTATACACTAAACTTCTTCAAACCAAGAAGTTCGATATCCTTTTCAATCAACCTTTCTTCAAAGAATTCGTTTTAAAAGCTAAGTTTGATGTGAATGCATTCGAACAAGCATGTTTAGCAAAAGGTATCTTAGGACCTCTACATCTTGGTGAAGGAAAACTTTTATTTGCAGTCACCGAAAAGAGAACCATTGAAGAGATGGATCAACTCGTTGAATTGGTGGTGAACCTCGTATGAAGTACTACAACACACTTATCTTTGAACTCTCTAAACAAGGGCGTATCGGTTACAACATCGAAGAAAGAAAAATTCCAGAAGTAAGCCTTCCCTCTCATCTATTAAGAGGTACTAAAGCAGACCTTCCTGAAGTTTCTGAACTTGATGTAGTCAGACATTTCACAAACGTTAGCCAAAAGAACTTTGGTGTCGAAAACGGGTTTTATCCTCTCGGTTCATGTACGATGAAGTACAATCCCAAAATCAATGATGAACTTGCGACTCTTCCAGGATTTGCCAATATTCATCCTCTCCAACCAGAACACACCGTTCAAGGTTTATTAAAGATTTATTATGATCTCCAGTCCATGCTATCTGAAATCTCTGGATTAAAAGCCTATTCACTCAATCCCTTTGCTGGTGCACACGGTGAACTTGCAGGTCTCATGATTATTAAGGCTTATCATGAAAAAAATAGAGATTTCAAACGCAATAAAATCATTATTCCTGATTCAGCACATGGAACCAACCCCGCATCAGCAACCGTTTGTGGATTTGAAACCATTGAAATCAAATCCAATCCTGATGGAACGGTGAATTTAGAAGCACTCAAAGCAGTCTTAAATGATGAAACAGCAGGTTTGATGCTAACTAATCCAAATACAGCAGGTGTCTTTGAAAAAGACATTACTGAAATTTCACGCATCGTTCATGAAGCTGGTGGTCTACTCTATTATGATGGTGCAAACTTAAACGCACTTGTCGGTAAAGCTAAACCTGGTGATATGGGTTTTGATATCACTCATATCAACTTACATAAGACATTCTCAACACCTCATGGTGGTGGTGGTCCAGGTTCTGGACCCGTTGGTGTCTGTGAAAAATTAGTTGAATTCTTACCCAATCCTGTCGTGAGAAAAAATGATCATGGCTATTACATGGATCATGCTCAAGATTCCATTGGTGCGCTTGGTCTCTTCTATGGAAACGCATCAGTCTATTTAAGAGCTTACGTATATATTCTCACCTTTGGTCAAGAACATCTCTCCAACATTGGACCCATGGCTGTCCTCAATGCGAACTACATCAAAGATTCCTTAAAGGACCTCTTTGAACTCCCCATTAATGGTCATTGTCTCCATGAATTCGTCTTCGATGGACTAAAAGATCAATCAACAGGTGTGAAAACACTGGATCTTGCGAAACGTCTGCTCGATTATGGATTCCATGCACCGACGGTTTATTTCCCCTTGATATTCAGTCAATCGATGATGATTGAACCCACCGAAGTTGAATCCAAAGAAACCTTGGATCAGTTCATCGCTGTCATGAGAAAGATTGTCAAAGAATCGTTAGAAACTCCCGAACTTGTTAAAACTGCACCACACAACACGATTGTCAGACGTCTCGATGAAGCAAAAGCTGCTCGTCAACCCATTGTTAAATTTAAAGACATCAAATAGGGCAAATTGCCCTATTTTTTGTTCATTTGATGGGAAAAAGTGATGAAAAATCATGATATAATAAAGCGTGACTGCTAACAAGGAGCCTGATTTATGAAACGCTTAATGCATACAAAAACACTAACCATTCTCTCACTATCCATTCTCTTGATTCTTCCTTTTTTACTTGATACATGGGAAAACATTGCTCAAGGAACGATTGCGATCTTAATTCACCCATCTCTTCTTATTTCAGACTATCTGCGTATTGGAGGACTTGGGGCATCACTACTGAATGTTGCATTATTGATGCTCATGAATGTGATTTTACTTGCTTTACTCAAGTTGAAGCTGACAGGTCCTATCTTTGCGGGATTACTCACGATCGCAGGATTCGCTTTTTTTGGTAAAAATCCTTTAAACATTGTACCTATCTATGTGGGCATCTTATTATCAGCTAAGTTTCAAAAAGTCGATTTTCGTTCATTGATTATTGTTCTTCTATTTTCAACCGGGATTGCTCCGATTGTCTCCTATCTTCTTTTTGGTACAGGCTGGCCACTTCTTTATGCGATTCCATCCGCTGTTGTTATTGGGTTACTGACAGGTTTCTTACTTCCCATCATGAGTGTTCACATGCTTCGTTTTCATAAGGGATACAATCTCTATAATGTTGGATTCACCATGGGGATTTTGTCTTTTCTTTATTCAGCTATTTTAAGAGGTGTCTTTAAACTCAATTTGTTCGCTTTTGATTCTTCAACATCCGAAGCGTATCATCATGAAATGCTCATCCTCGCCATCGTTGTCTCGGTTTTACTGATTGTAGGTGGGTTCATTTCTGATCCACGTGCACTCAAAAAATATCCTATCATCTTAAAAAGTTCAGGAAGACTCGCATCTGATTTTATGCGTGATGCAGGTAAGGAAATAACGTTCATCAATGCAGGGGTTATGGGTATCATCTCAGTCATCTTTTGTTTGGTACTTGGCATAAATATCAATGGTCCCGTGATGTCAGGAATTCTCACCGTGATCGGGTTTGGTGCGTTTGGTAAGCATCCTAAAAACTCACTTCCTGTGATGTTAGGAGCAACCATCTGGTTTATCATCACGAAAGAAATGACAGGCAGTGTATCAACAGGGCTTGCGATTGGTGTTCTTTTCGTCACTGCGGTTGCACCGGTTGCTGGTCGTCATGGTTTCTTGGTTGGATTACTTGCTGGATTCATTCACGTCTTTTTTACACCACTCACCTATCCTTTTCAAGGTGGATTTGACCTATATAACAATGGATTTGCTGCTGGATTTGTAGCAGCAATCATCGTTCCGATCTTTGATGTGATCAGAAAAAATAAAATTCAGGAGGATATGTCATGAAATCGAAACAAGACATGAAACTCATCGCTCAGATCATTCAAGAATTATCACTTTTCGTGATGTATCATGGATATGAATCCTTTGATCTATCGTATGCTCGCCTTCAATATGAAGAAACATATACATTGGTTTTGTCTGACAAAAAAGAAGATATGCTCACCTACATGGAACAAAAGATTAATCAAAAACGGGAAAAGGAAATTGAAGCCTATTACTGGGAACTATTGGGTGATCTCGATTCATCTACAGAACTCAATATATTAGGTTTAATCATTGATTATATGTCCTATTCATGGGATAACGACAAACTGGTGATCACCCTTCATCGATCCATTAAAGAATAAAACCTGCTGAGCCCGCAGGTTTTCTCTTTTAAATAAATAGATTGTGATTTGCTGAAGTTGTATCTGCAAGATAACTTGCAACACCTGCAACTTCTACGCCATCGATAAGTTCTTCTTTCTTGATACCCATAATATCCATGGACATGGCACAAGCAACGATTTTAACACCCAGTTGTTGAGCATTTGTCATCAATGTTTCAAGAGAGTCAACATTTTTCTTTTTCATAATCCCTTTTATCATCTTAGGACCCATACCCATCATATTCATAGTGGAAATAGGGAGTTTTTTGGTTCCTCTTGGCATCATGAAGCCGAACATTTTTTCAATCAATGCTTTCTTAACGCGAACCTTTTTGGTCTTTCTTAAAATATTTAAACCCCAGAATGTAAAGAATAGAGAGACATCTTTACCCATGGATTTCGCACCGGATGCGATGATAAAGGCAGCAATCGCTTTATCAAGATCTTGGCTAAACACAACGATGGTTGTCCCGTTTTTATCTTCTTTGACTTCAAAACCTTGTTTGGGAGCATTCAATGTTCCTTTTTTTAAGTGAGCAGTGATTGTCTTACCTTCTTTTTCAATGTTAAGTAAGGTATTTCCTGTTTTATCTGCCCATGCTTGAATATCTTTCATAAAACCTGGATCGGTTGCTTTCACTTCAAGAATTTCATCGGGTTGCATTTCTTTAATCGTTTGATAAACCTTGACGATGGGACCAGGACATTGTAATCCACAAGCATCGACTTTGATACTGATTTTCTTTTGATCAACAAGCGGAATGGGCTCTTCCATCTTCTTTTGATCGACAACAGGAATACCTAGTTCATCGATCAAAGTGAAACAAATTTGACTTCCATCATGATCATAGACACAGGAATAGGATTTAAATCCACCATCTAAGTTTTTCACGTTATAGCCATGTTGTTTTAAAATACGAGACGCTGTGTATCCACGTGTTCCCACATGGCAATAAACATAAATGGGTTGATCTTTAGGTAACTCATTGAGATGATCTCTCAACTCGGTTAATGGAATATTGATTGATCCTGGTAAGTATTCAAGCATGTATTCAGCACGTTCACGAATATCGAGCACGTAGGATCCTTTGGCTGCTAGTTCATGCATTTCTTGCCAGGTGATGGTATCGACCATACCTTTTAAGATATTATCTGCAACAAAGCCAATCATGTTTACAGGATCTTTTGCACTTGAAAATGGAGGTGCATAAGCGAGGTCTAGGTTTTTTAATGCGGTAATCTTAAGTTTCGCGTACATCGCCGTTGCGATGACATCAATTCTCTTATCGACGCCTTCTCCACCGACAGCTTGTGCGCCATACATCATTTCCGTTTCAGGATTAAATAACACTTTTAATGCCATGGGTTCAGCATTAGGATAATAACTTGCATGAGAGGTTGGATGAATATGAATGGCTTTATAGGGAAGGTTTAATTGACGCAATGTCTTTTCATTTAAACCTGTGGATGCAATATTAAGTTCAAGCAGTTTTGCTGCTGAGGTTGCTAATGTGCCTTCATACGTATCATCGATACCACAGATATGGTTAGCAACAAAACGGCCTTGTTTGTTTGCAGGACCAGCGAGTGCAGCAAGCATATGCTGTTTAGAGATCATGTGTGGAACTTCAACCACATCACCAATCGCATAAATATCGGGATCTGAAGTTAACATGTGTTCATCAACTTTTATGGCTCCACGGTCTGTAAGTGAAAGACCACAGTCTTTTGCTAACTGATTGTCTGGTTTGACACCAATAGCAAAAATAATCAAATCCGTCATGACTTTGGTTCCACTCTGAAGTGTGATCTGTTTTCCTTCTTGATCAAACGATTTTACACCATCGTTTAAGATCAATGATATACCTTGTTCTACAATATGTTGATGCATGATCTGCGCCATTTCAAAATCGAACATGTTCATGATTTGAGGTGCCATTTCGATTAAGGTAACTTTCATGCCTAAATGATGAAGATTTTCCATTATTTCAACACCAATGAATCCTCCACCAATGACTGCAGCGCGTTTTGGTTTTTCTTGATCAATAAACGCTTTAATCTTATCCATATCAGGAATATTGCGTAAGGTAAAAAGATTTTTAGCTTCTTTTAAGCCAGGTACAGGTGGTTTGACAGGTTGAGATCCCGTGGAAATCACGAGTTTATCATAGGTTTCTGTATACGTTTGATTGTTTTTTAAATCAAGTATTTTGACCTCATGACGTGCACGATCTATCAATGTAACCTCGTGAAATGTTCTGATATCAATATTGAATTTTTTGTGCATATCCTCAACGGTTTGCACCACTAAACTATCTCTTGAACTGATCACTCCGCCAATGTGATAGGGTAAGCCACAGTTTGCAAAACTAATGAATTCTCCGCGTTCAAAAAGGATGATTTCCGCGAACTCATCTAAACGTCTAAGACGTGCAGCAGTCGTTGCTCCACCAGCAACACCACCAATGATTAAAATTTTCTTTTTCATCGTCGTTCCTCCAACGGTTATACTATACGATTTTCATGATTCAATGTCAATCATTTTTGTTAAGAAATCGGTTTTATTAAACTTTTTAAGTTGAAAATGGATACACGATCATGCACAATAAAAAAAGCGATGTTTCCATCGCTTCAATCAAAACATCTTGTTTTTAGATTTCCATCTCTTTGATCACTTTTTTAGCTATCTCGTTATAGATTTTTCCTGCTTCATCTTTATTGGTAAATAAGTGTTCTCCACGTTCAGGTTGGCCGATTGGAATCTGTCCTAACACAGGGACTCCTAATTTCTTAGCCACTGTTTCACCGCCACCCTTACCAAAAATGAATTCACGTGTATTGGAACATGGGTTTAAATAATAACTCATGTTTTCAACAACACCGATGACTTCATGACCAATATTTTGTGCACCAATTCCAGCTTTAACAGCAACATGGGATGCATTCACATGGGGGGTTGTGACCACTAAAATCTTACTCTTGGGCACATAGGTCTTCACATCTAAAGCAACATCTCCTGTTCCAGGAGGTAGGTCGATTAAGATGATATCAATCTGATCTTGCCATTTGACACCGCTGAAAAAATGGATAAGCATTTTTCCAAGCATCGGACCGCGCCACATTAAAGGCTTATCGGGTGGCATAAAAAATTCAGTTGAGATGACTTCGATGCCATCTTTAATAAGTGGAATCATCTTTTCATCTTCTGTTGAATCAAGGGGTTTGATATCAATCTTTAAAATGTTAGGAATCGATGCTCCGTAAACGTCAGCATCGATAATCCCTACTCTCTTGCCTTGACGAATGAGTGCAGCTGCAAGATTCGCGGTGACAGATGACTTACCAACGCCACCTTTTCCCGAAGCAACCGCTAAATATTTAATTGGCTTTTCACCCTCAGGAATAAACTCTGATTCAAAGATATCCAGCTTGATACCTGGAAAACCGAGTTCAATTTTTACTAATTTAATCACTTGGATCTTAACCGCTTGTTCATTCTTTTGTTTATCTTTGAGATAAAGCTCAAGTTCAACAACACCGGTAGGTCCTACAACAAGCTTTTTGATTCCACCAACAGCCTTAAAGGGCTTTTCAAATCCTGGATCGACTAATTCATCAAGCCGCTTGCGTAAATCATCATATGATGTCATGTTTTCACCTCGAACCCATTATAACAAATGTTTCTTACTTGAACAACGAAAACGAGAAATTGTGGTTTTTTACCTCATTTTCCCCTTCTTAGGCTATAATTGAACTAGGATGCATCATGAATGATGCACGTTTGATGTGGAGGATTACATGATCAAAGGACTTCCTGTCAGTAAAGGTTACGCGATTGCCCCCGTTTTTAAACTACAAAAACTGGAGATTGATACCCAAAAGCGCATGGTCTTAGACCCTGAGTTTGAGATTAATCACTATCATCAAGCGATTCAAACGACCAAGCAAGAGATCATCTCTCTTAAACAACAATCTGTTGAACGTTTTGGTGAAGAGACATCTAAGATTTTTGATGCGCATTTAATGATTGCTGATGATCCAGAAATCATCGCTTCTGTCGAAGCCATGATTAAATCAGAACGGTGTAATCTTGCGTATGCGATGGATACTGTCGTTAAACGTTTTTTATCTCTTTTTAAAGATTTAGATAACCCCTATTTAAGAGAACGTGCACTCGATTTAAAAGATGTGACCGATCGTTTATTAAGACATGCCATGGGGATTCATGGTCATGATTTATCATCGATTGATCAACCCATCATTTTAGTCGGTGACGATATCACTCCTTCTGAAACAGCTCAACTAGACCCTTCGATGGTCATGGGCTTTATCACAGAACAAGGTGGTCTCACCTCTCATACCGCCATCATTGCACGTCTTCTACAAATCCCAGCAGTGTGTGGTGCCAAAGATATCATCAAACGGGTCAAACATGGTGATGAAATTATCTTAGATGGATTTACAGGACGTATCATCTTGCATTTTGATGAACCTACTAAACAGAGTTATCTTCAAAAACGTGATGATTATCATCAACAACTCGAACAACTTCATGATTATATTGGTCATGCATCAAAAACAAAAGATGGATACATCACAAAGCTTTATGCTAATATCGGATCACCCAAAGATCTTGAATCCGTCTTTTATCACGACAGTGAAGGGATTGGTTTATTTCGGACTGAACTTCTTTATATGGATCGTCATCAATTACCTACTGAAGATGAACAATTTGAAAGTTATCGCGTCGTTTTAGAATCGATGCAAGGTAAAGAAGTCACCATTCGTACACTCGATATCGGTGGTGATAAGTATCTGTCTTATCTCAAATTAAACCATGAACTGAATCCCTTTTTAGGACAACGTGCTGTTCGATTAACCTTAGCTTATCCTGAGCTTTTTAAAACACAACTACGTGCGCTTCTTCGAGCAAGTGTTTATGGCAATCTTTCCATCATGATTCCCATGATCTCCACCAAAGAAGAAATCACACTCATCAAAAAAATGCTTAAAGATGTCAAAGATGGACTTGAAAAGGATCATATCCCCTATGGCAATTATCGATTAGGGATTATGATTGAAGTGCCATCTGCGGTGATGATTGCTGATATCCTTGCTAAAGAAGTCGATTTCTTCTCGATTGGAACCAATGATTTAATTCAATATACGTTTGCAGCCGATCGCACCAATGAAGCTCTGTCAGCATTCTATCAACCTTTACACCCTGCTATTCTAAGAATGATCAATCAGGTCGTTCAGGCGGCTCACCAACAAAAGATTAAATTGAGTGTCTGTGGTGAGATGGCGGGTCATTTACTTCAAGGACCACTTCTTTTAGGACTTGGTGTTGACGTTTTATCGATGACACCCACTGAAATTCTCAAAATGAGAAGGGTTTTAGCCCAGATTTCCATGGAAGATATGAAAAAAGTAGCACAAACCGTGATAAAATACGAGAGTGAAGATCAAGTGCTTCGCGAAATTAAAAAATGGATACCCCATGAAGGAGGTCAATGATGGAAAGAACGTTTGTTTTAACGTCGGAGACAGGACTACATGCACGTCCTGCAACGAATTTTGTTAAGTTTATGCAATCTTTACCCGGTGAGGTTTTACTCATCCATAAGAACTTCACAGCCGATGCTAAGTCCATCATGGCAATCATGAGTTTGGGGTTAGCCAAGGGTGAAAGCTTTAAGATTTATGTGCGTGATGAAGATGATTCCTATCTTGATCAAATTGAAAGTTACATGCGACTCAACCATTTGATTGATTAAAAAAAAGGCCGCTGGCCTTTTTATTTTGTCCCAAAGAGACGATCACCTGCATCGCCTAATCCAGGGAGGATATAGGCGTGATCATTAAGCTTTTCGTCCAGACTGATTAAGTAAATATTGACCTCTGGATCAGCTGATAAAATCTTATGTATACCTTCCATCACACCGATCAGTGATAGAACAGTGATATCTTTCACACCTAAAGCACGCAATTTTTTGACTGCTTCTAACACACTTCCTCCCGTAGCAAGCAGTGGATCTAAAATAAAGACTTTCGCATCGCTAATGTTCGGTGGGAATTTGGCATAATAAACAGTTGGTAAAAGTGTATCGGGATTACGATACATGCCGATATGAGCAATCTTTACCGATGGAATAAGCGATTGAATACCATCGGTCATCCCAAGACCTGCACGTAAAATAGGAACTAATACGATGTCATCTTTGAGTTGATAACCAATCGTTTTTGCAAGTGGTGTCTCAACTTCTTTTTCCACGAGTGCTAAATGTCGACTGATTTCATAAACCATCAATCCTGATAATTCGGTGACCACTTCACGAAACATCTTGGTGGAGCATTGGTGATCACGAATCATCGTAATCTTATGTTTCATCAAAGGATGATCAAATACATGATAGGGCATAACAATTCCTCCTTGCATGAAAAAGGCGTAATCAAACGCCTTTATGTATAAATAATGGTTCCTGCTTTTCCTTTGACAGCAAGTGCTGCATCTTCAAGCGATGCAATAATCGCTTGACCTTTAGGATTAGCTTCAACAAATGATACAGCAGCAACAATCTTGGGTTCCATAGAACCTTTACCAAATTGTTGATCATCAATATATTGTTTAGCTTCTTTAACCGATAATTTAGAGAACTCTAATTCATTGGGCTTTCTAAAATTAACTGATACTCTCTTTACTGCGGTTAAAATGATGAAAACATCAGCTTTAATCAGTTCAGCAAGCTTGGCACTTGAAAAATCTTTATCGATCACGGCTGCAACACCAACAAGGGTTTCTCCTTGAACAACTGGGATACCCCCACCACCTGATGCGACCACAACATAACCTTTATCGGTCAATTCTTTGATCGCTTGTTTTTCAACAATATCGATGGGTTTTGGACTTGGTACGACAAAGCGATAACCACGTCCTGAATCATCAACCATCGGTAAGTTCGTTTCTTTGACTAAACGCTCAGATTCTTCTTTGGTGTAAAAACGTCCAATCGGTTTTGATGGATGCTGAAAAGCTGGATCTTTTTGATCAACAACGGTTTGTGTCACAATGGTTACAACCGGAAGTTTAATCTTTCGTTCATCAAGCGCATTACGAATAGCATTTTGCAAGTGATACCCGATATATCCTTGGCTCATCGCACCACATTCAGGTAATGGCATGAGAGGAACTTTTGGATTGACATCATGGGCTATATCAAAAGCATTTTGAATCATTCCAACTTGTGGACCATTACCGTGAACGACAACCACATGGTGACCTTGTTCAACTAAATCAGCGACGCTGTGTGCAGCATGTTTGACCAAAGACAATTGTTCAGTAGGATTATCACCTAAGGCGTTCCCACCTAAAGCAACTAATATTTTCATGCGTGTTCCTCCTTCAAATGTTTGGTTAAATCAAGAAGCGCTTGTTCAAAACAAGCCATGGGTGGATTGACAAGACCAGCACCCACTTGACCTACACCTGCTTCTTTATGTGCCATACCTGTGTTAATGATCGGTAAGGTTCCTGTTTCGAGTACTTTTAAGACATCAATACCCACTGCAGTTGGCATAAAATCAAGGGGAGGTAATGTAAAGACTTGATGCTTACCCGCTGTAATTTCATGCATCGCTTTGGAATATTGGAAAGCTTGTTCGACAACACCACCGACAAATTGAACGATTGCTGGAGCACCACCCATCGCAAACCCACCGATGCCACACGTTTCTGTGATGGCAGAATCACCGATATCTGGTGCTGCATCATTTTCAGTAAAACCAGGAAACATGAGACCTTTGACATAGTTTGCAGGTGCTGTGTACCAACGGTTTGAACTTGCCAGACGTATGCCAAAATCAACACCATTACGTGCCATCGCAATCACAACGGTTGAATATGGGATATTTTTTGCAGCATCAAGTGCAACTTTACAGTAAGGCATCGATAAATTTAAAAAGTAATGTTCATTGTGCTTAATGAATTCAAGCACTTCCTTTTTAGCTGTTTGATCATGACTTGTCTGTAGAATAAAGGGAGCAATATCTCTTAAAAATAACGCTGATGATGCTTTATTTCTATTATGACATTCATCACCCATGTGAAGTGCTTGAGTGATAATACTCTTGATATCAAGCCCTCCTGAAAGAATGAGTGCATCATTCATCACAGGTGCGAACGTGTGTTCTATCCATTTAAGTCGTTTAATGACATCTTCACTGTTTGCTCCATAACGAAGAACTTTACCAAGTCCTTCATTGATTGTACAATAGCTGTAATATCGATTGACAATGTCATAGATGACATGAACAGGCATTGAAGGTGAAATGATGCCAGCCATGGGACCTACTGCATCATGATGATGCGCAGAATCAAATTCGATCGCACCTGATTCAGCAAGATTCAGTGCTTCTTTTTCATTGCGTGCAAGACCTTCATAAATGAGTGCACCAATAATCGCACCTTTCATTGGTCCAGCCATGTCTTTAAATGCAATGGGAGGACCCGCATGTAAGATGGTATTTTTAGACATATTGGGGATCACATCAAATGCTTTTTTAACCGCAATCAATCGTCCTTCAGCTGATTTAATCTTCTGGACTGCCTTTTCATTAGCTGCATCAATTTGATCTTTATAGGTTCTTAGTTGATTCAGTTGATTTAAGATTAATAAATTACCTGAAGCGGGAGGTGCCCATTCGAGATGGATGTAGGGCACATCTTGTTTTTCGTAATCATATTTAAAAGAAGGTGATCCAATATTAACCACTTGAATGTTTTCTTGGAATAATTTTTGAATAGACATCATGCCACCTCCTTGATGAGTTCAGCTGCTATCATGGCGGCTTGTGCATTGGTTTTAGCAACGATGACATTAGAATCCCTTAAACGATCTTCAGCATACTTTAAACCTTGTGCATCCTGTTCTGTACCGCAAACGTAGCCCACAAATGCAAGATGTCTACCTTGCTTTTTCGCGAGTTGTTGAGCTTCTTTAATCCCATCGAGGGTAACACCAACCGGATCATCATGTGATCCTAATCCTAACTCAAAATCGAGCAATATAACAGCTGTTTCTTTGTTTTTAGCTTCTTCTAAAAGACGACTTAAACGAATGGTAGGTTCAATCATAGGATGGGGTTTCCCTTGAGTAAAGATATCATCACCGAGGTCAACAAGGTTATGACCTTTAGAGATCAAAGGATTGCTCATCTTTTCTTCTTTCTTTTTCGCGACGTTGCTCGTTAATCCTTGAGTATATGGACGTAGGATCGATAGCGCTTCAGCAGTAAGTGTACCCCCACAAAACAGTCCTTTAATGGCTTTTTGATCAGGTGAAAACTGATTGCGGTGAAGATTGATTTCTCGATTCAATTCAGGACTGATTGTCAATAAATCTGGTGTTTGGATGCCAATCAAACGAAGAGCTTCTACCGCAGCTCCGGTGAGTGTTGATGTGGGATAAACGTTTTTGATTACTTCATCATCATGTGCATCCAGTAAGCACAGCACAACAGGTTTAGTTATTGTCTTAAGACGTGCCTTCATTTTTTCCATGACAGTTTGATGAGGTGGCTTTGAGATTAAGACAATGACTTGGGTAGATTCATCTTGATCAAGTGCATCGATTCCTTTGAGCATCATTCGTCCGCCAATCGCTTCAGATAAATCACGACCACCGACACCAATGGCTTGGGTGATACCACCGCCAAAGCGATCGATGATGACAGTAACTTCTTGTAAACCTGTACCACTTGCAGCAACCAGTCCAATCGAACCTCGTTTAACTTGGTTTGCAAAACATAACCCTTTTCCATTGATGATCGCTGTACCGCAATCAGGACCCATGACGAGAAGGTCTTTCTTTAATGCATAGTCTTTTAATCCAATTTCATCTTCAACGCTGACATTATCAGAAAATAGCATGACATGCATATTTAAATCCAATGCTTTATAGGCTTCATGAGCTGCATAGATGCCAGGAACACTGATGACTGCAATATTAGCATCCATCGCTTCTTTGGCTTGATGAAGCGTATGATAACGACGGTTTTCACCCGATGTGTCTTTTTTCTTTTTCGATGTTAAGCGTTCGATGACTTTGTTAACCCAATCATCAATGGTTTCTGATGATGAAATAGCTAACATCAAGTCATTGGGTTGAGCTGAATCCAAGATGGGTTGATAAAGTCCCACCGATTGAATCATCTCTTTATTCATTTCGGTCCCCATAAACATCACAAGATCATCTAGATTCAAATCTTTTTTGATTTGAACCGTTGTACTCATGAGGGTTACCGAATCATAATAGCTATTTTTTAAAACAGCAGCTTCTTTCATATAATCACTCCTATGCCAACAATCCATAAATGAAACCTGAAAGAATACCTGCACCTGATGTGGCACCAAGTTTCAATATGGCTGTTGCTTTTTCAATATTATGTTCAACAAATAAACCTTCAATCATCGCGATAAAGGGATCGGGATAGTATCGGTTATATGTGTCTTGTAAATTTTGGCAAGACAATAAGTTAGTCTTTCTTTTTGCTTCTTCAATCAATTTTTCGATCCAAGGCAATGATTTACCCACTGTATTTTGTCCGAGGATAAATCCTGTTAACACGTCATCCCCTAAAGGCGTTAACCCCATGCCCAGACCCATGATGGATAGCGCGCTAGGTAAACCAGGTGCGTGAAGAAAGATATCAATTTTTTCAAACTGATAATTCAACCAAGGATCATTTTTGGGGTATGAGAAAACATTGTGATGATGACGAGACTGTATCATCTCTTTGAGAGTTTGGATTGTCTTCAATGTTTGATGATCAAATCGGTATGTTGTAGTATAGGGTTGATAAACACGTAGACTTGATTCATCAACATCGATTACCAATTTTTCAATCTTTATGCGATGATCAATAAAAGAAACTATACTTCCAGCATTGATGTCATATGCATAAAAATCAATGACTTGATCGATAACCACATGATGCTTTCCATGACCCACTTTGTGACCGACTGTGATCAACTGCCCATCAAGTAAAAGGTGAATCGTGCTGGTATATACACCTTGTACATGGGCACTTTTCACCTTTAGATTGAGAGCAATGTCCGAATCGATCGCAACAACTCTAGGATTCAAGTTGATGATTGTCGCTGGGACGATAGAAATTCATGATGACAAGCACGAGTGCCATCGCGGTATAACCGAGTGCAACTTGCCAACCGGTTGCAAAACCGATTGCAGGTGCATGGATGAATCCAAAGAATGCTAATGCAGCTGCAATCATCGAATAAATCGCAGAAACAAGATATTTCTTATCGATGATGAAGATAGCAATCGTCGCAATCATCATACCAACTAAGATGTCACCTGCTGCAAGTCTTTCCCATCCTAGAAGAGGAATACCTGTACTTGCAAGTGCACCATAATCGAGTGTACCACCGGTTGCAGCAATTGCATTTTTAACCTGAAGGGTCACGAATCCTGCAATCAGAGGAATGAAAGATAATGCAACCGCAGGCATATGTTTCTTATCAGTTGTTGCGAATGCTTGTGTCGTAATAACCATACCAATATACATGAGAATGGGTAATAATGCGATAAGTGGAATAATGGATAAAATGAAATTCATGAATCCTAAGAATGCGAGCAATAAGATGGCAACACCAGTGACCCATGAATAACCAACGCGTGCACCTGTTGACTTCCAGCCAGGATGACCGATATAAATAATGGTTGGGAATGGTGAACCAAGGAATGATCCAAGAATGGTTAATCCTGCAGGAACAAGCATTGCTTTAGGTACATTGTAAGATTCGCCAGCAACTTCAGCACTTTCAAGATTATCTAAACTTTCTAAGAAATCATAGATTGCTAATGGAATCGCTGCGGGTAAGAAAGGTGCAATTTGTTGAAAACCACGACCAAAGAGATTAATCGCTAAACCTGGTAATGAAAGACCAACGTTAGCGAGTGATTCACCAACTGCAGCGGGTTCCATATAACCAGTAACCCAAGCCAAAATGGTACCAATCATGATCGCAAACGCACCTGCTGGAATACCAAATGGCATCTTCTTTAATGCGAACCATCCAACAAAGATAATCGCTAATGACGTTAAACCAATATAAGGTGTTGTAAAGACTTGACCTGCTGGGTTCATCGCGATATAGGTAATCGCAAGACCGGCAAGCGCACCTAGCATGGCCGCACGGGGGATATATTTCTTAATATAAATACCAATGAATGAACCAATCGTCATGATGATACCTTGTATAAAGTTCCAGACAATACCAGCACCCCAAGCAACTTGCCAATCACCCGTTGCAGTATAAACAACAGCGATGACACCGAATGCAACCACGAAATAGTGGGGAACTGATAAACCGTAGGGCATCGCAGTGACATCGGATTTCTTGGTCTTCACAGATAACATCTTCGCTTGAAGCGCTAAAATGATACCACCTAGACCAACAGCAACCGCTGTCCCTGGAACAACATTACCAAACACGATGTCATTAGGCATGCCGATGACGATCAATAGACCAATCGCTGCTAAGAAATTGGTCAAGACGTTTGAAAATAAACCGAAGAAACCATTGAGGTCACCTTTGACCCACCAGGGTGTACCACCCTTAAACTTCTCTGTCATAATTTTCTCTCCTCTATCTATGTTTTTACTTCTTTAAACCCTTCAGTAATAATTCACTGGTGGTGGTCCAACCAAAGATACCACCTTGTTGGTTGATCATACGGATTGCTGCTTCTTGGTCACGTGGATCAAATGCAGCCGTTCCATCTTCGATCATGAGACATTCATAACCGCGGTCATTCGCTTCACGAATCGTGGTGTGAACACAAACGTGTGTGGTAACTCCACAAACGATCAATGATTCGATGTTGTTGTTTTGTAAAATGAGATGAAGATCGGTTTGATAAAATGCCCCTTTACCAGGCTTATCAATAACAACTTCGTTGGGAAGAGGTTTTAGTTCATCCACAATATCATGGCCATATTCACCACGGATCAGAATCTTACCCATGGGACCATCTTCACCGATAGCAGGCGATCTTCTCTTCTTAGCTTTAGGAACATCAGATAAGTCAGGGCGATGTCCTTCTCTCGTATGAACGATAAACATCTTCTTTTTGCGTGCTGCATCTAAAATAGTCTTTACGGTTGGAATGATGGCTTTTGTTGGCGTGATATCATTGCCTAATGCTTCTCCAAAGCCACCGAATTCACAGAAATCACGCTGCATGTCAATGATCACAAGTGCAGTCTTTTTTAAATCAAAATCAAATGCGAAGGGTTTTGCTTCAACTTGATAGTTTCTCATGTGTCTGTTCTCCTTTTTTTCGATCAACAAGATAATATCCAACAAAGATGAGGGTGACGATGACATAGCCAATCGTCATGCCTAAATTTTCATTGAGTCCTACAGTGGGTGAATGAATGATACCAAAGAATGTCAAGATGGCACCTATACCTGCGGTTGCAGCTGCTAAGAAAAATTTACGATCAATCACGAAAACCGCGATTGCTGCAAGCACCATACCCACAATAATGCTTCCTTCTCCTAATGCATTCATGCCTTGATAATTTAATCCTGCGTTTGCTAAGACATCAAATCCTACATTGGATGCTGATGTTCCAGCTGCACCTAGTGCAATATCAACCGCATTGTTGGTCCAATCGGCTAAATGAGGAACGAGTGCTAAGACAACCGCAGGTGCATATTTATGTTCCACTGATGTGAACGCTTGTTGTGTGATGACAACACCGATGTAGAGTAGAATCGGTAGAATGGCGACAACGGGAATAAGGTTTAATAAGACAGAGATCAGTCCTAACATCGTGATGACAAAGAGAACTGCTCCACCGACAAATGAGTAGCCGATGCGTGCCCCTGCAGCTTTCCATCCAGGGTGTCCAATAAAGACTGCAGTCGGGAATGGGGATCCAAAGAGCGCACCAATTAATGTCGTTGCCCCATCAGCAAGCATAGCTTCTTTGGTCGAATAAGAGTCACCAGCAACTTCAGCTGATTCAACATTATCCATGGTTTCAAAAAAATTATAAATACCAAGAGGGATCGCGACAATCAAGAATGGAACAGCTTCACTAAAGCCATCAATCATCGGTTGAATGCGGGGAATCGGAATACCCATCGTGATGTTTTGAAGGGAATTGACAAGATGATCGATTGTCATTAATCCACTGACCCATCCGATGATGACCCCTAAGATAATCGCAACTAAACCTGTTGGAATATTGAAAGGCATTTTGACCTTTCCTACCCAACCTAATAAAACGATGGCAAGTGCTACTAATCCAATATATGGAATCGCAAAGACACTAAATGCTGGATTTAATGCAATATAGGTGATGGAGACACCTGCAAGTGATCCGAGCATGGCTGCTCGTGGAATGATTCGTCTTAGACGGGGACCAATCGCAGCACCTAATAATTCGATCAAACCTTCAACAACTGCCCATACAATCCCTGCACCCCATGCAATGTATGCATTATTGGTTGCCCAAAAGACAGGACCGATAATCATGAATACAATCAAGAACATGTGTGGAACCGATGTTCCAGCAGGTAATGCAGTGACATCATCTCGACCCGTCTTTTTGGCAAGTTTTATCGCCATAAAGCTATAATAGATCGAGGAAATGAAGATGGATAATCCAACAGCAGGTAAGATACGTCCATAAACAATATCACCTGGGAGTCCGACAACAACAGATAGTAAAGATGCCATAACAAGAATGTTGGTTAAATTATTGGTAAAAAGACCAAAAAATCCATTCCAGTCACTTTTGACAAAATACTTCAATGCACACACCTCCTCATGTAACTTCATTATACAAGAACGGGCTTCCGTTTGTATTTATCAAGCATTGCTAAGAAAAGCGCTTTTATTTTGTAATTTTTTATAATCATGTTACAATCAACTCGAGGTGAGATCATGCAAACGACATTAAAGGAGTTAATTGAACAACAAATATTCCAATCGTATGACATTTTAACTGCAAAACACCATTTGATTCGACCTATTGAAAGCATATCGATTCTAGAAACCCCTGATTTTGAAAATTATATCATTGAAAAAAGTTTGATCTTGACAACCTTTTATCCGATTAAAACAGATGTTGAAACGTTTAAGCATCTTCTATATGCCTTAAATAAAAAAGACACCGCAGGTATCGTGATCAAGATGAAGCGCTATATTGATCGTATTCCTGAAGATATCTTAGCTTTGTCTGAACAATTATCAATTCCGATTATCGCACTGACGTATGATGCTAATCTATCACTTCTTTTTAATAACATCTTAAGTGAATTACAAACCAAAGACTATACCAATGTCTCATTCGATGCGAATTACTCTCAATTTCTCAAACAAGTTTATGAGACTCCTTCAACGAAAACGTTGATGCAAATCGTTGAAAAGATCCCCGATGTTGAACTTCTCATTCAAAATCTCGATAACAAAAACACCTATTATTCACACGAATCGCTTATCTCATTTTTTAATCAATCCAAAACACCAAAAAACCTATTTCAACGTATCGGTGATACGCTATATTATGCTGAAGATGTTGTCTATGATGAAAAACCGATCTATCGTATCGTGTTTATGGCCAAAAATGAAAAACGTCATATCTTGCATAACTATATTGAAATATTCAAATTAATGATTATTGTCATCCATCAAAAAAAGATTGAAAATACGCTTAAGCAAAATCAGTTTCTTCTCAATTTCGTATCCAACTTATCATCATCTTATACGAACCAACAACTCATTGAAGCAACCAAACGTTATCATTGGAATGTGATGTTTCCCGTGACCATGATTTTATTATCGATTAAAGAGAAAAACAAAACGGTGATCAATCCGAACATGATTGAATACATCAGAACCGTTATCATCAATAAATTCCATTTGAATGCTGATGAGCTTAGATATACCATCATTAACGATCAACTTCTTTTCATTCTTAACACACTCGAAACGATTGATCTACCTGAAACGATTGCGAATGTCTATGAACTGATCACAGATAAGTATAAAGAATCCACGTTTAAACTACTTTATTCTAATCTTATCTTTGAAGCTTCTTCGATATCAAAAACATACTTTATGCTCTCTGAAGCACTCGTCCATATTGAAAATAAAAACCTCGGTATCGCAATCTATACCGAGGATGAAATCCGTTTACTCAATCTATTAAAAAATATTGATTATACCCACTTAAAAGAATATGTTCAAAACGTTTTAGGCCCTGTTATTGCATATGAACATCAATACAATACACCTCTAATCGATACACTTTATACCCATATTGCTTGCGGATTTAATGCGAGGTTAACTGCTGAAAAATTGTTTATTCACTATAATTCTGTCCGCTATCGTCTTGATGTCTTAGATCAACTCGGAATCCCTCTTCAAAATCAATCAAAAGGGCATTTCGATCTCTACTTTGCCCTTTATTTGTATAAACATTTTGAACCGATTCCAAAAAATCACTAAATGCACACACGTGCATTTTTTATTTTTTTCTCATATGAAATGCCTTTTTGAAGTTATCGCCAATGCGCTTAAAGAACTTCGTTTGATCATAATTGAGAATGGCAACCTTGTAAACAGGCGATAAGAAATAAACGGTGATTGCTAGGAATAAAATCATGACGACTAATGCGATCACTGCTTGCGCATAATTCAAGATACCACCTGCTAAGGCAACAGGAGCAACCATCGGAGCGAAAATAGGAACAAATGCCATCACACGCATGAAACCATCACCATTTGCCATAGGTGCGAATATACCAATATAAAATCCACCTAATAACATAAGCATCAACGGTGATTGAAATTGTTGATAATCTTCTTGTGTAACTGCCATGGATGCAAAGATTGCTGCAATGACAAGATAAAAGAGGGTACCAACAACGATGAAAAGCATGGTAAATATAATCAAGATAGGCCAATTCGGTAAAAGTTCACCTAAATAACCAAGCAAAGATTCTTGACCAACTGGTAGGTTCAAGTTCGGTGCTGAAGCGAAAAGTTTCGATAATAACGATGCTAAGACTCCATAGAAGAGAATGAGGGCACCCTGAATGATCACAAAGAAAATGGATGCGACAATCTTCGATAAGAAATGGATGTTAGCAGGTACACTCGCGATGATGGTTTCAATGGCTTTTGTTGATTTTTCTTCAATGATATCAACACCGACAAATTGGGTTGCCATGGTGACTAAGATGAAGAGCGGTAAAATGAGGAGTGAGGAGATTGATCCCAAAATCGCACCCGCTTCTGGATCTTCATAATCAGGAGCTAAAATCGTGTTGAAAACAGGACGTTCATAAGCTCCACCAAGCTGATAACTGATCAATTGAAGTTCAATTTGATTGGCAAAATTGCCATTCATTTCAGGAAACTTGGAATAAATGTTGATCACGGGATCATCAGGGGTTCCTGCAAATGTAAAAAGCACATCGACTTCAGGATTTTCCCAAAACTGATCGACATCGACCGTGTTTGAGGGGATTTCACTGATGAGATAGAAAGGTGCGGGTAATCCTTCGTTAAATTTGACTTCGAGATCATCAACGAGTGTTGCAACACCTAATTCACTTGCAACCTCAATGGTTAAATCTGTCATTTGATCATCATCACCACCAAAAAGTGCAATGATGGAGGGTAAATTGATGATTAATATCGATAAGATAGCAATGATAATATTCGTGATAAGAAAAGCCTTACGACCAACACGCTTGAGTAGACCATATTTGACGAGGAATTTAAACTTTTTCATGAGCTTGACCTACCTTTGCAATAAAAATCTCAGATAATGATGCTTGTTCAACATCATATTTGGTGATGTGTTGACATGTCTTCACATAATCAAAGACACGTGATGCAGCATCGTCATTTTCAATCTTGACAATGATCTGATCAACATTTTCAATCACTTGAAAGACTCCAGGAATAGCCTTGAGTTTGTCGACATCAACATCACCTTTGATCTTGATGTTTTGTTTTTTAAAGTCCTTTTTGACTTGATCAATACGACCTTCAATAATCACTTTTCCTTTTTCTAACACGATCAGTTCTTCGCAGAAGGATTCCACATGATCGAGTTGATGGGATGAGAAAACAACCATCGCACCTTGACGTTGGAAATCACGAATCACTTCGACAAAGAATTCGGTATTAATAGGGTCTAATCCGGAAAAAGGTTCATCTAAAACGAGGAGTTTAGGATTGTTAATGATGGCAGAAATAAACTGAATCTTTTGTTGATTACCTTTCGACAATTCTTTGATCTTTTTATTCTTATAATCGGTAATTCCAAAACGATCGAGCCAATAATCTAAGCGTTCTAAAATAACTCGAGGTTCCATATCTTTGAGTTGTCCAAAATAAAGCATCAACTCTTTCACCGTAATCTTGGTCAATAATGAACGCTCTTCAATCATATAGCCTATTTCATTAACATTGTGGTAACCCACGTGTTGACCGTTGTAAAGAACTTCTCCTTCAGTGGGTTCAAGTAACCCCATAATCATGCGGAATGTTGTCGTTTTTCCGGCACCGTTTGTTCCAAGCAATCCAAAAATATCACCTGGTTTAATGGTGAAACTTAATCGATCAACAGCCACTAAATCGCCGTATAACATACGTGCATTTTTCACTTCAAGCATGGACATCTTCCTTTCATGAACCTTTAGTCTTCGTCTCGACGACCTAAGGCAAAAAATAAAACGATAAAAATAAAGACGATGAATACGATCACACCAACGCTTATCGACACGTTAATCCCCCCTCTTCGCTTTCACCGTCATTATTATATCACAATTATTTTTAGTAAATCAATAATTATTTTTAATTATTTTTTGTTTTCTTTTAGAATCATGTCGACAAATTCATCGAATGAAACCGTGATTTGATCAGTTTCTCCATATTTACGATAGGTGACTTGTTTCAAAGCTTTTTCCTTATCGCCTAAAACGAGTGAATATGGAATTTTCATGGTTTGCGTTTCACGAATCTTATAACCTAATTTTTCTTCTCTTAAGTCGCTTTCCACTCTGAAGCCTTTAGCTTTGAGTGCTTCATGAATGTCGATCACATAATCCATGTGATGCAAAACATTGACAGGAAGTACTTTCACTTGAACAGGGGCTAACCAGAAGGGGAATGCTCCTTTATATTCTTCGATTAAGTATGCGACAAAGCGTTCCATCGTTGAAACGATTCCGCGGTGGATGACAACTGGGCGATAAATGTTTTTCCCATCTTCTCCAACATAGGTGAGATCAAAACGTTGAGGCAACAAGAAATCGATTTGAATGGTGGATAATGTTTCTGCATTACCGAGCGCAGTTTTCACCTGAACATCCAATTTAGGTCCATAGAAAGCAGCTTCACCGATCGCTTCATAATAATCAGCACCGATTTCATCCATCGCTTCTTTCAGCATTTTTTCAGCTTTATTCCACATCTCATCATCAGGGAAATACTTATGAGAGTCTTGTGGATCACGATAGCTTAAACGGAATTGATAATCACGAATGTTGAAATCATCATACACAGCAAGCATGAGTTGAACCGTACGTTTGAATTCATCTTTGATCTGATCGGGACGCACAAAGATATGTGCATCGTTTAACGTCATTTCACGCACACGTTGAAGACCGGATAGTGCACCACTCTTTTCATAACGATGCATCATACCAAGTTCTGCGATACGCAAGGGTAATTCACGGTAGCTATGCACATCATTTTTGTAAATCATCATATGATGGGGACAGTTCATGGGACGAATGACGAGCATTTCCCCTTCACCCATATCCATAGGTGGGAACATCGAGTCTTGATAGTGATCCCAGTGACCAGAGGTCTTATAGAGATCAACATTCGCTAAGATGGGGGTGTAAACATGAAGATAACCCAGGCTTAATTCTTTATCGGTGATATAACGTTCGATCGTACGTCTGACGGTTGCACCTTTAGGTAACCAGAAAGGAAGACCAGCACCGACTTCTTTTGAAATCAAGAAAAGATCAAGTTCCTTACCGAGTTTACGATGGTCTCTTGCTTTTCTTTCTTCAAGTAAGTGAAGATGAGCATCAAGATCTTTCTTATTTAAGAATGAGGTTCCGTAAACACGAACAAGCATTTTATTGTTCGAGTTTCCACGCCAGTATGCACCTGCAAGATTGAGCAGTTTAAAGTGTTTCAATATTTTCGTCGATGGGACGTGTCCACCACGACATAGATCGGTGAATTCGCCCTGGCTATAAACGGTTAATCCATCATTTTTGAACTCTTCAATGAGTTCAAGTTTATAGGGATCATGGGCGAATATTTTTTTCGCTTCTTCATAGGAGACTTCTTTTCTTTCAATCGAGAAATCTTCAGCTGCGAGTTCTACCATCACTTTTTCGATTTTTACGAGATCCTCATCAGCAACTTTATCATCACCAAAATCCACATCATAATAAAATCCTTCTTCAATCGCTGGTCCTACACCAAAACACGCATGAGGATAGATGCGTTTGATTGCTTGAGCGAGTAGATGGGCTGTACTATGATTGACGACATCTAAGATACGGGGATCTTTTTCAGTCAAGATTTCCAGTGTACCATCTTCAAGAAGTTTTCTTGAGAGTTCAATATATTGTTTGTTAAATACAGCTGCCAATGCTTTTTTTGCTAATCCACTTGAAATACTTTCTGCAACTTCAAGTGCACTGATCCCTTTGGCGAAGGATTTGATGCTTCCATCTGGGAAGGTTAGTTGAATCATATGAATCACTCCTTTTATATCAATAAAAAAAACGCCCTTGGCTAAGGGCGCTTGATGTTGCGTGGTACCACCTTAGTTCTAGCATAGCTAGCACTTATCTTGCTTCTAACGGGGCGAACCGGGCACATCTTTCGAGGCCAACTCCAAGGGAGTAACGCGGTCATTCGCAGCTTTCACCATCCTGCGTCGCTAGGGTTGACGTTGTTGTGTCCTTTTCATCGTTCTATCGTTATTATATCACTTTTTTTTCTTTATGCAAGACTTATCGGCCTGGGTATTGATCGGTCGATAATTTCACATAAGAGGTTAAATCTTTGATACGTTGAATCAATCGTGCAGCCTTGATTCGGTTGGTATCATCTTTATTGACCGCGAGGACTTCAGCTAATGTCACCATCTCAAAATTGGAAGTGATGAAGACAGGAAGTTTAGCTGAAAGACGGTACTGAATGATGGGGACGAGCACTTCATCGCGAAACCATGGTGTCATGTTTTCGCCACCAATATCATCAATCATTAAGACATCTGCTTGTTTCAATTGATTGATTCGTTCTTCCATGTTTCCTTCATTCATCCCTTGACGAATGGAGCGAACAAGATCAGGCATATAGACGAAGAGGACAGTGATGTTACGTTCTGCAAGTGCTTGTGCGATGGCAGAAAGTAAATAACTCTTTCCTGTTGCGTATTTGCCATAGATATAAAGACCTTTGACGTAATGGTCACGACGATATTGTTGGACAAATTCTGTAGCAAGTCGATAAGCTTTTTCACGTTCCTCATTAAAGACTTCAAAACGTGCTAAGGATGCATCTTGAATGTAGACTTCAGAATCATAGAATTTAAGATGTTTTTTAATCTTAGTTCTTCTGATTTCCATCTCTTTTTCTTTGGTGGGTTCATAAACAATTTCGATGTATGGATCTGTTCTTAGAACAGGTTTGTATCCATCGATAATCATCTGTTGATCCCTTTCTTGTAAGTAGATGAAAACTTTATAGACATCTACATCTGAAATTTTCAAATCCCTTGTTTCGGGGTCGGTTAAGACCACTTTCTTCATCTCATCGAGTGTCATGATTATCCCTCCATTTTCGCAAGGTCTTCCATGTATTCATCCAACCAGTCTGGTGCTTTGATGGTCACTTTCTCAGACCGTTTTTTGGATTCAAACTGTGTTTCGAGACTTGAGGAGAATTTGATTGCATCTTCTGTCGTCTGCACACCTTTATTCAGCCAATCGTGAAGTACTTTTTCCATGTAGGTTAAATTGGGTAAGACACCATCTTTATGTTTTAAAACAAGCATTAAGATGACGTTGATGATGCCAGGGTCGACCGCGTTTCGTTCAAGGAGTTGGGTCGCTGTTTGAAGAGCCAGTCCTTGATAATCGGTTTTAGCGTACTTTTGAATGATCACTTGAGGAGCGACTTGATCGACCATGGTCGGTGTCGTTTCCTTCTTTTTGATTGTCAAGAGTTGATTTTTTTCTTCATAGTGTTGTTTTGCTTTTAAGTTCAGTTGAGCAAATGTAACGTTCTTATTACCGCGTGATGCTTGTTCATAGATTGAAACCATGTCTGCAACATCATATTGATACACAAACGCGATTTTATTCATCTGATCTTTGAATTTATCGGTTAAGATCTGTGATGTTTTTAGACGATCAGGAAGATGTTCAACAAAGGATTCGTAATTAAACTTGTAGTTGATGTGTGTGCCACCATTGGTCGTTCGGCCTTGAAGCGGATGATTGACAGAAAGGAGATTTAAACTCTTGAATTCATAAAGTTCATCAAACGATTTGGTGATGTTCTCATAACCTTCTGTTGGCATGAGTTCTATCTTGAAGATTTCAGTGAGGAGTTGTACATTTTTTTCACCAATCTCAGATTGAAGATAGGAACCAAAGATGGTATCCACTAAAAAGCTTTTTGCGGTGAGGGGTGCTTTCATAAAGTAGATATAATGATCTTCTTTTTGATAGACAACCAGGAGATTTAAGGCTTCGAGTTTGTTTCTCATTTTCAAAAAATCAGCTTGTTTCAAATTGATGAGATCAAAAAGCTCCGCGTGAGTATACGTGATTTTGTTCGTTTTATTGACCAGTTGATAAAATGTTGTGTAGAGTGCATGACTATCAAGACCCATGAGGGGTTGATAAAGGAGTGCAAGCACTTTAAAGTCTGCAGCAGAAAGGTCAGTCTGAGATTGAATGGTAAATGTACTACTGTTTTTCATAACCGATTGTTTTTAGGAAAGCTAAGATCTGTGATTGGAGATCATCGATCGATTTTGTATTATCGATGATCACATCTGCATAAGCTTTCTTGTCCTCCAATGACATTTGGCTTGACATACGTTTGATGGCATCTTCTTCTGATACATGATCACGAAGCATGAGTCGTTGTTTTTGAGTTTCTTGGTCTAGATAGATCAAGATGACTTGATCAACACGAGGGATGTAGTTCACTTCGATTAAGAGTGGCATATCAATGATGAGTATCGGTTCATTCTTGTGTTTTCTTTTTTCAATTTCAATTCGATTAAAGACACGCGGATGAACGATGCTATTTAAAGCTTGTCTCTTCACTTTATCCTCGAAAATGGCTTGAGCAAGACGTTTTTTTCCTATCTCATCCATCGGATACCCAAATGTTGATTCAATGATTTGAACCATTTTTTTATCGTTTTTCCATAGATCTTTGACGATATCATCACTGTCAATGACGGTAAGTCCACATTCACGAAAGATACGTGCAGCCGTCGTTTTACCCGAGGCAATTCCTCCAGTAAGTCCAATGAGATAAGGTTTAGTGTTGACACGTTGGACAGACATAGGTTCCACGTCCTTTGACCTTGATTTTGAGAATGGGTGTTTGACAGATGGGGCAAGGTTCACCCACCTTGGTATGTACACGTAAAGATTGTTGAAAACGTCCATGAACACCATCCATGGGTTCAAATGTGCGTATCGTGGTACCTCCTTGAAGGGTTGCTTCTTCAAGGACTTGTCTTGCTTGAATAAGGATAACTTCAATGTCATCACGTGATAGAGAAGTTCCTAATCTGGTGGGATGAATACGCGCACGAAAGAGTGTTTCATCGACATAAATATTTCCTAATCCACTGATCACATGTTGATCCAAAAGAATGGCTTTAACTTCTGTTTTTCTCTTTTGAACGCGTGTGATGAATGAATCAAGATCCATATCTTTAGGTTCAGGTCCTACGAAATGAAGGGGAGGACAATTTTGATAAGAAGATAGGGGATAAAGATGCATCGTTCCAAATTTTCTGGTATCATGATAAATCAAGTGATAACCTGATGACAATTCAAAGACGAGATGATCATGTTTGGTTAATGATACACCAGCTTCATGGTAGAAAAACCTTCCTTCCATCCTGAGATGAATGATTAATGCATGATGATCAAGGATCACAATCAAGTGTTTACCTTGACGGTCCATACGCTTAATGGTTTGTCCAATGATCTCTTCTTTGAATGCTTCTTGATCTGTTTGAATGATTTTAGGGTAAAGTATCTTTAAACCGATGATCGTTTGACCAACAATAAGGTGTTCGAGAGTTCGTCTCACCGTTTCAACTTCTGGTAGTTCAGGCATAGGACACCTACTTCAATTCATACCAGGTTGACCCGACATCACATGATGTTTTGAGTTCGACCTTTAATTTAAGTGCATGAGCCATCATATGGGGGACAATTCGCTTCATTTCTTCAACTTCATGTTCTGGAACTTCTAAGATTAATTCGTCATGAACTTGAAGGAGAATTCGCGATTGCTTATTCTCTTTTTTAATGTAGTGATAGAGATCAACCATCGCCTTTTTTAAAATGTCTGCTGCACTGCCTTGAATCGGTGCGTTGAGTGACAAACGTTCACCAAAGGCACGCTGAGTAAAAACTGGCGATTTCAATTCAGGAATATAGCGTCTTCTTTTCATCAGCGTTTCGACATATTCATGCTCTTTGGCAAATTTGACGATATGTTCCATATAGGTTTTGATTTCTGGATAGATGGAAAGATATCGATCAATGAATGCTTGAGCTTCTTTGGGTGTCACCTTGATATCTTCAGATAAGCTCCATGCCCCGATGCCATAGATGATACCGAAGTTGACGGCTTTTGCTGCACGTCGTTGATCAGGTGTCACCTCAGTGACATGGAAGACATCTTGTGCTGTTTTGGTATGAATATCGATGTTTTGGTTGAATGCATCGATTAGTGACTCTACATTTGCGATATCCGCAAGAACACGAAGTTCGATTTGAGAATAGTCCGCACCTAAGAAAACATGGCCTTGTTCAGGAATAAAAATCTTTCGGATCTGTCTTCCTTCTTCTGTCCGGATAGGGATGTTTTGGAGGTTTGGATCAAGGGAAGATAATCTCCCTGTTGTTGTGAGAGCTTGCATGTAAATGGTATGCACTTTACCATCTTCAAAAAGATTCGCTTTTAATCCTTCAATGTATGTGGAATAAAGTTTTGAAAGTTGACGATACTCTAAAATCTTTTCAATGATGGGATGATAAGATTTGAGTTCCTCTAAAACTTCAGCAGAAGTCGAATATCCCGTTTTTGTTTTTTTTCCATTAGGAAGATTCAGTTTATCGAAGAGAATATCTCCGAGTTGTTTAGGCGAACCGATATTAAAGGATTCACCTGCTAAATCAATGATTTCTTCTTCAATGGTTTTGATACGTTGAGTTAAATCATCACCTTGTCGATAGAGTTCTTTCTGATCAACATTTAAACCTTGATATTCCATATCAGCAAGCACTTCAGATAATGGGATCTCTAATTCGTTTAAAAGTTCAAGTTGTTCTTGATCCTTTAATGTTTGGAGTTGGGATTTGCGAAGTTCAAAGATAGCTTTGGCCTTGGACACGATATGACGTTCGTAAATGGATGCTTCAGGGAGTGCTTTTTTTGCACCCTTACCATATACGACATCATCATAGAGAATATCTTCATAATTAAATGCCGAGACAATGCGCTTAAATTCTTCTTTACCCAGATGAGAATTGATTAAATAAGCCGATAACAAGAGATCATACGTTACACCACGCACATCAAATCCATGCCATAGTGCAAAGACTTTTGCTGCTTTATAATCATAAATCCATTTCGGTATCGATTCATCTTTGAGATAGTCTTTGAAGACAGACGATGTCAAAACAAATGATGCAGGTAAGAAAGCAAGAAGATCATGTGATGCTAAACCTACACCCCAAAGGTCAGCTTTGTGGTAGTTATAATCGGAGAGTTCAACATGAATGGCTAAATCGGGTTTTAAGATACGCTTTAAATCATCATCTTTGTCGATGATGATATAATTCCAATCAGCTTTCTTTTCCGTTGGAACTTCCATCTTTTTGACGAACACATGAAGATCAAGAGATTGGAAAAAAGCCATCAACTCGCTGAGCTTGATTGGTTCTTTTTTGACTGAATTATAGGTCACTTCGATGTCGCCATCAACATCAATCGTGACCAAATCTTTACTCATCTTTGCTAAATGTTCGTATGTTTGGATATTTTCGCCGAGTTTTCCTTTGATTTCATCTTTTTTCGCTAAGATGTTTTCTAAGGTACCATAGGTTTGCAGTAATTTCACTGCCGTTTTTTCACCGACTCCAGGGATTCCCGGAATATTATCGGAAGGATCACCCATCAGTGATTTGAGATCAATCATTTGTTCATGGGTCAATCCATAGGTCTCTAGTAGGGTTTTCGGATTAAAGGTTGCAACCTCGGTCATCCCTTTTTTTAATAAGTGAACGGTAATCTTCTCATCAACAAGTTGCAAGAGATCTCTATCACTTGAATAGATGGAGACTTCAACACCATCTTTTGATGCACGTTTAGCAAGTGTTCCAATGATATCATCGGCTTCATAGCCTGCTTTTGAATAGGTTTGAACACCACATAAACGAATGTATTCATTGATGAGTGGAATTTGTTGTGCAAGTTCTTCTGGCATTTTCACACGACCGGCTTTGTAGCCTTCATAGGATAAATGTCTTTTTGTGGGTTCTTTCGTATCAAATGCGACCAATACGTCGGTGACTTCATCGGTGACGATTTTTTCAAACATGCCCACAAAAGCGAAGACGGCATTGGTGTAAATGCCTGATGCGGTTTGCATCAATTTCGCACCGGGATATGCTGTAGCATAGTATGCGCGAAATAAAATGGAATTGCCATCAATCAGTACCAATTTCTTCATGTCATAGTCTCCTTCTACTTTATTATAACATTCACATTTTTCAAACTTTTCCACAATGTTTGTGGAGAAAAAAAGGGTCATCCAATACGGAATTGACCCTTACCTTTTCCTTTACCTTTTTTGGCAGATGGCTGATTCATCAGCTTGGATGGGTTCTTTTGTAAGTTCTCCATGTCGCGTTCATCCATGTTCATCATTTTCTTCATCATTTTCTTTTGTGCATCGAGTGCTTGTCTTAACCTGTTGAGATCTGCGACACTCATTCCTGCACCTTTGGCAACACGTTCTCTTCTTCTGGAAGATGTATCGATCAGTTTGGGATCTTTTCTTTCATCTTCTGTCATGGAAGAGATTAAGGCTTGCATCTTATCAAACTGCTTATCATCAACTTGTGACATCGCTTGTTTCATTTGACCAACACCAGGTAGAAAACCTAAGATCTTTGAAATCGATCCCATCCGTTTAATCATTTTGAATTGTTTCATCAAATCATTATAGTTAAATGAATCTGACATGAGTTTATCCATCATGTTTTTAGCTTCGTCTTCATCAATTGCATCTGTTGCTTTTTCAATGAGTGTTAAAACATCACCCATACCTAATATACGTGATGCCATACGTTCGGGATGAAAAACCTCAAATGCATCCATTTTTTCGCCTGATGAAGCGAATTTAATGGGAATACCAGAAACTTCTTTAATGGAGAGTGCAGCACCCCCACGAGTGTCACCATCGAGTTTGGTTAAGATGGCTCCGGTTGCTTCTAACTGCTCATGAAATGATTTACAGATGTTTGCAGCATCTTGACCTGTCATCGCATCAACAGTCAATAATATTTCATTTGGTTTTGCAATAGCTTTAACATCCACAAGTTCTTGCATCATCTTTTCATCGATATGCAAGCGACCTGCAGTATCGATGATAACCACATCAAATTTTTTGTCTTTTGCGTATTGCAAACCTTCTTTAACAATCACGCGAGCATCGATTAAACCACGATCAAAAACTTCAACATCAATCTGTTTTCCGATGGTCTTTAATTGTTCAATCGCAGCGGGACGGTAGACGTCAGCGGCGATGAGTAAAACCGATTTTTTTTCATTCTTACGAATGTAGACGGCAAGTTTGCCAATGGCAGTTGTTTTACCAGATCCTTGAAGACCGATTGTCATAATGGTTGTCAATCCAGACATGTTATAGCGAATACCTTCAGCATCTTCACCCATAACACGTTTGAGTTCATCGTGTACAATTTTGACCACTTGTTGACCTGGGTTTAACCCCTTTAAAATCTTTTCACCGACTGCTTTTTCTTTGATGTTCGCGATAAAACTTTTGACAACTTTGAAATTAACGTCAGCTTCAAGCAAAGAAAGGCGCACTTCGCGCATCATTTCATCGATATCATTTTCATTGAGATACCCACGACCCGTTAGACGGCGCATCGCCATCTGTAAGCGTGAGGAGAGTGAATTTTCAGCCATTATTCATCCAACTTTCTAAGCTCATCAATCAGTTTCGCATCATATCCTTGTTCTAATTGACCAAGGATCGATTTTCTTTTTTCACGTTTTTCATAGAGTTTTAATGTTTGTTCATATTCCAACAGATGATCTTCAGCTTTTTTGATATGATCGAAAACCGCATTTCGACTCACTTCAAAAACTTCAGCAATTTCCTGAAGGGAATAATCTTCAAAATAATAAAGTTTAAAATAGGCGATTTGTTTTTCAGTGAGTAAATCTCCATATAAATCGAAGAGTTGACCCATCCAAGCCTTTTTTTCAAACGATTCCATAGGACTCCTTAGAAGAAATCACGGAACAGTCCATAAATGTACTGTTCAATATCAAAAGGAACAAGATCATCGATCTTCTCACCTAAACCGACATATTTAATCGGCAAATGGTACATATGACGAATCGCTAACACGATACCACCTTTGGCTGTACCATCGAGTTTTGTTAAGACAATACCTGAAACATCGGTAGCCTCTTTAAAGACTTCTGCTTGACGCATCCCATTTTGACCTGTTGTTGCATCAATCACGAGCAGGGTTTCTTGAGGAGCATGAGGAAATGTCTTTTGAATAACTCGTTTCATCTTGGTTAGTTCATTCATCAGATTAACTTTGGTTTGAAGTCTTCCTGCTGTATCACATAAGACGACATCAATATGCTCTTTCTTTGCTTTTTCGAGGGCATCATAAAATACAGAAGATGGATCAGAACCAGCTTCCTTATAGAACACCGGTGTGTTACTACGTTTACCCCATTCGATCAATTGATCAATTGCACCTGCTCGAAATGTATCTCCGGCAACGAGCATCACTTTTTTTCCTTGATCTTTAAACTGTTTTGCAAGTTTACCAATGGTTGTTGTCTTGCCGACACCATTGACACCAACAAAAAGATAAATATTGGTTTCTCCTTCATCATATCGAAGATCGGTTTGAACAAGTTCACCTTTTAGATAAATTTCAAACATCTTATCAACGATCATTTCTGCGAGATCTTTAGGATCGGTGACGTGCTTACTTGAGACTTCTTTTTTAAGTTCATCAATAAAGTAAATGACTGTATCAATGCCGATATCGGCTTGGATGAAGAGTTCTTCAAGCGTATCAAAAAGATCATCATCGATGGTCTTTGATTGTGCAAGTAAGCTTTTAAGATTGCCAAAGTTTTCTTTGGTTTTATGCAATCCTAATTGATAGCGTTCATTTTTCGGTTTTCGTCCAAACAATTTCTGAAAGAGTCCCAAATTTTCACTCCTAATCCTGAGTTATTATACCATAATCAAAAAGAAAACCGAAAGTTATTCTTTCGGTAATTTTTTGACAAAACTTAAGAGTTCATCAAATTTGAGGTGTTGACTCATCTCATCGACATACTCAAGATAAACGATTCTTCTGTTTTCATCAAGAACGAAAACGGAACGCGCTTGTAAACGTAATTCTTTAATGTTTGTGCCATATTTGGTCGCAAAATCTAAGTCGAGATGATCCGATAATGTGATGATATTGGGTAAACCAGCATTGCCACACCAGCGTGCTTGTGCAAAGGGTAAGTCATTACTGATGGTCAATACGGTCACATCTTGACGTTCTGCAAGTTCTTGATTGACAGTTCTTGCTTGCATATCACAGACCGTTGTATCGAGCGAAGGAACAACGTTTAAAATGATATAGCGTGACTTGTAATCTGAGAGACTCTTGACTTCACTTTTTGTATTCAGTGCATGGAAATCAGGTGCTAAATCGCCGACTTTTTTAGTTTCACCAAGCAAGGTGATAGGTTTTCCTTTGAATGTCTTCATGGGTTCCATCCTTCTTTCAATCTTCATTCTTATTATATCACATTTTTCGTTGTAGTGATGAAAATGAAATCCCCCTCTAGGGGAGAGGGGGATTAAGGGGATTTGTGTGTTTTTTCACACACCAAAGGGGATAAGTAGCATCCTCGTTGGATGCAACATGATTTTATCATGTTTGTATGAGGATGTAAAGGATAATCAAAAATCAGTCTTTTTTCACATATTTACATGAAGGAAACCCAGAACATGCTGTAAACTCACCATATTTAGACTTTCTGATGACAAGTGGTTTTCCACAAACCGGACACATTTCGCCTGTTTGTCTTGGTCCTATCTTTTTCATTTCACGTTCTGCTGTTTCGACCATCGGAATAAAGCTGTTATAAAACCGGGATATGAGATGTGAACCTTTTTGTTTACCCTCAGCAATTTCATCTAGGACAGTTTCCATCCGTGATGTATACTCGACATTGATGATTTTATTGAAGAACAGATCGAGTTGTTCGACGGTCAATCGACCTTGTTTGGTAGGTTTGAATCTTTTTTCTTCAAGTTCAACGTAATCACGATTTTTGAGTGTCTGAATAATTTGAGCATAGGTTGATGGTCTTCCAATGCCTTGAGCTTCGAGTTCTTTAATAAGTGTTGCTTCTGAGTAGCGTGTGGGTGGTGTGGTAACCTTTTCGATGGCCTGAACATCTTTGGTGTTCAATGCTTGACCAATCGACATCGATGGCAAAATTTTATCCTGTGATTTTTGATCAGTAAATAGTCGTGTATGTCCATCAAAGCGTTCAACAGATCCTTCAACAAGATAGGCATGACCACTTGATTCTAGGGTGACCTTCGTGACATCAAAGATTGCAGGTGCCATGAGTGATGCTAATGCTCGATTGTAAATACGTTTATATAGGCGATATTCATCTTTACTTAAATAAGGTTCGAGTGATTCTGGTGTTCTCTTCAATGATGTTGGACGAATTGCTTCATGGGCATCTTGTGCATTTGCTTTGGTTGAGACGGTATATTTTCCTAAGTACTTAGGACCATATGTCTCTTCAATGACATGTTTGGCTTCTTCAATGAAAGGTTCTGCTAAGCGATTGGAGTCTGTGCGCATGTAGGTAATCAAACCGATGAGTTCACCATGGATTTCTTTACCTTCATAGAGTGCTTGTGCAACCATCATCGTGCGTGATGGGTTCATGTAGAGATGTTGAGAAGCATCCTGTTGAAGTGTTGATGTGATAAAGGGAGCTTTCGGTTGTTTTTTCGATTCCTTAACTTGAATATCTTTCACAATAAAGGGATTAACTGATTCTAGAACAATCTGGTCAGCTTCTTCTTTCTGAATCCGCTTCTTTTCTGGAATGATATAATCCGCTTTAAAATGTGGGAAAATGGCTTCAATTTCATAGTATGTCTCAGGAATAAAAGCTTCGATCTCTTTTTCTAGATCTACAATCAATTTGAGTGCAACAGATTGAACACGACCTGCTGATTTTGATTTAATCTTGGATTGAAGAAGTTTGGATAATTTAAATCCAATAATACGATCAAGGATTCGTCGTGCTTCTTGAGAATAGACAAGGTGTTGATCAATCGGGCGTGGATGATGTAAAGCTTCTGTTACAGCTGGTTTTGTGATTTCACGAAAAACGATGCGATTAGGTGATGTCGGATCAAGATTAAGAAGTTCAGCTAAATGCCAACCGATGGCTTCACCTTCACGGTCAGGGTCGGTTGCAAGTAGAACTTCGCGACCTTTTGCTTTCGCTTTGAGTTCACTCACCAATGCTGCTTTTCCTTTAATAATAATATAGTTAGGTTTAAAATGATGTTCGATATCAAGACCTAGTCCGTCGACACCCGATGTTGCAAGATCGCGCACATGACCTTTTGAAGATAAAACAAGCACATCGTTACCGACGTAGCTCGCGATTGTTTTTGCTTTTGATGGTGATTCCACAATAATGAGTTTCTTACTCAAGGACATCACTTCCGTTTCCATATCAATTATAGTGTAAACATTTGAATTGTCAAGAACAAAATCAAGAGGATTCTTTCATATATATTTTGAAAATATATATCTTTTTTTCTACCACTTTATGCTACCTTTTGGCAAGCATTTTTACTTGTGAGAGCTTTTCATCTCCCATTTTTTCACATCATAAAAGGGTCTTTCGACCCCTAATCATCATAGGTAAATAAGTCTTTATGCAAGAGTTCTTTCACGGGTTGATATGTTTTTCGATGGATGGGTGTAGGACCATATGTCTTTAATGCTTCAAGATGTTCCTTGGTTGGATACCCTTTATGTTTTTTAAAACCATATTGTGGGAAGAGTTTATCCATTTCTGTCATGTACGCATCGCGTGTTGTTTTTGCAACAATGGATGCTGCTGCAATTGAGACTGATTTGGCATCTCCTTTGATAATGGCTTGCATCGGTATATCAATTTCCATCGGCATGGCATCAGTTAAGATATAATCGGGTTTGATTTTAAGCTGTTTGATCGCTGAAAGCATCGCTTCTCTGCTCGCACGATAAATATTGATTAAGTCAATCTCCTCAACAGAACTGATACCTATACCTATAGCAAGCGATTTTTCTTTGATTTCAAGTAAAGCAAGATCGCGTTCTTTTTCAGTTAACTGTTTAGAATCATTGACATAAGTGAAGGTCTCACCCCTCTTTAAAATGACCGCTGCAGCAACCACAGGACCCGCTAAAGGACCTCGCCCTGCTTCATCTACACCAGCAATCAAGGTGTAGCCTTGATCATAGAGTTCTTTTTCATAACGATACATGTGTAAATCGGTCAAAAGAAAGCCCTCCTAGTTGTTTATTTCGAATATCGGTCAAGATGATTTGCGCAATTCTCGATTCATCAATTTCGCCACCCTTGATCAGTGCACCACGAAGTTTACCAATGGTGTAAAGCATATCTTCAAGTGATTCATCTTTTTCGATACCATAACGCATCTTTAATCGATCAGGATAATAGGCTTGTAGAAATTGTAGTGCATAATAAACAACATCTTCTTCGGGTAAAATTTTATCTTTAATAGCACCGGTGATGGCTAAATGATAACCCACTTTCGGATCATCAAATTTAGGCCATAGTACACCTGGTGTATCGAGTAATTCAAAATCATCACCCAACTTAATCCATTGTTGGCTCTTGGTCACACCAGGGGTGTTTGCCGTTTTAGTGGCAGATGTTTTCGAAATTTGGTTAATCAATGTGGATTTGCCAACATTGGGGATACCTAATATCATGGTACGAAGAGCACGCGTCTTTAATCCTTTCGCTTGTTCTTTTGCAAGCTTTTCTTTTAAAATTTCTTCAGCAAACCCTCTGATTTTATGAACGTTTTTACCACTTTGTGCATCAATCTTGAGTGTATGAAAACCTTGTTCTTGATAGTATTTGATCCACTGATTGGTGATATAGTCATCCGCAAGATCCATCTTATTAAACAGTAACATCATCGGTTTATGAGAGATGATTTTAAACAGTTCGGGATTCATCGAAGAAAACGGGAGTCTCGCATCAAGTAAAACCATGACAAGATCCATCAGTTTGACTTTCTCTTTGATTTCACGAAGCGACTTAAACATGTGCCCCGGGAACCATTGAATTTGTTTAGAGGTCATGAAATCACCCCCATCGGCCAGAGTCTAAAAAAGGCTTTTCCAACGATTTGATCAAGGTGAATCGGACCCACATCACTGGATCTTGAATCGATGGAGTTGCTTGCATTATCACCAAAGACTAAGAAATAATCATCATCCAGTACTTCACCTGTCATATGCGTTTCAATCGTGTTTTTTCCTATCTCATCCATATCATAAAAGATATCATTGGGTGACTGAGGGAATTCACCATTGATTTGAATGCGATAACGTCCCGCTTCAGTAGGATAAAATCTGATGACATCACCTGGCAACGCATGGACGCGTTTAATGTAATAAACATCATCTGAGATGTAGACGATCACAACATCATCACGTTTAGGTTCATAATTGAAATGATAGATAAGAACCCTGTCTCCTTCAGATAATGTGGGTGACATCGATGAATATTTGACGACAGATGGCAACATGATAAACATAAAGACAAAGAAAATACCCATCAAGCTGACACTTAAAAACGTCAACCAGTCTAGGATTTCAAAACGATATTTTCCCCATAGTCCATCGTTGATTTCACGCGAGTGTTTACTTTCAGAAATCGACATCACGATAGCGATAATCGATCCCATCATGCTTACAACAAAACCGGTCAGTCCCCAACTTAATGCCAATTTCGAAACGTTTAGGGCATAAAAAATGATAGTTAACATCATAAAGATTACCGTGATGATCAATGTTTGATAAGCCTTCTTTACGGTCATGATAACCATCCTTTATTTAGAGTTGCGCTAAAATATCCTCAAGTTCACTCATGGTCACGAGAACTTCTCGTGCCTTTGTACCTTGACCTTTAGAAACGATTTGATATTCTTCCATCATTTCAAAAAGGCGTTGTGCACGGTTAAATCCAACTTCGAATTCTTTTTGGATCGTGTTGATCGACGAATTACCTGTTGAAACAACATAACGTGCGACATCATGGAATAAATCATCGGTGATGACTTCCTTATTTTTGAACTGCTGTTTGAGATGATCGTGTTCAAAAATATAGTCCGGTTGAACCTGCTTACGTATATAATCAGTGACTGCAAAAATTTCATCATCTGGGATATACGCACCTTGCAGACGATGCGTGCGATCTGCACGCTTGAGTAACATATCGCCCTTACCTAAGAGGGCTTCTGCACCAGCACCATCAAGAATGGTTGTCGAGTCGACAAACGATGAAACCTTAAATGCGATACGAGCAGGAATATTCGATTTAATCGTTCCCTTTACCACATCAGTTGTTGGACGTTGTGTTGCAACGAGCAAGTGAATACCTGCAGCACGTGCTTTTTGTGTCAAGCGTTGAATGGAATCTTCAACATCATGAGGAGCAACCATCATCAAATCGGCTAACTCATCGATGACAATGACAATAAAAGGCATTTTGGGATGATCGACTAAACCACGCTTCACATTATCATTAAACGAACGGATATCACGTGAACGACTACCCGCAAAAAGTTGATAACGCTTCTCCATTTCGTTCACAGCCCAATTTAATGCTGCAGCAGCCATTTTAACATCCGTGATGACGGGGGTGACTAAGTGAGGTAGATCATTGTAGGGTGTTAATTCAACCATTTTAGGGTCAATCAAAATCAGTTTTAAATCCTCCGGTGTATTCTTAAGCAGCAAACTGACAAGAACCGTATTCACACAGACAGATTTCCCACTGTTGGTTGCTCCTGCAATCAAACCATGGGGCATAGCTTGAATATCAACGTAGATATTTTCTCCATCGATATCAACACCTAAAGCAACCTTTAAAGGATGTTCGAGATCTTCAAGAAAATCTTTGGTATCCACAACATTACCAAATGCTACAATTTCGGTCTTCACGTTAGGGACTTCGATACCAACATATGGTTTTCCTGGAATCGGTGCTTCAATACGGATTGATTTAGATGCTAAGTTCATCATCAAGTTATCTTGAATCGATAAGACCCTCTTAACATTAACACCGGGTTCAAGCGCAATCTCATAACGGGTGACTGTAGGACCTTTTTTCGATCCAGAGACTTCACCTTCAATACCAAATTGATTCAGTGTTGAATTGATAATATCCATTTGATCGAGTAACCATTGAGGTTTTTCATCCAAATCACGTTGTTTCTTGGAAAATAAGGTGACGGGTGGATAGAGATATTGCTTGTTTTGCTTAGGAATATAGGTTTCTTTTTCGAAATGGGATGTTTCTTCTTGTTTGGTTGTTTGACGCACGCCAAAATCAGAGGTTACAATCGGTTTTTCAAAGGTTGGTCTGCGATAGGTTTCAACCACAGGTTCACGATCGCTCTTCTTTTCTTCGATCACTGGAGCAACATAAGCAACCGTTCGCTTGGGTTCTGGATTAGCTTTAAACGGCATGGGATCACTTTCAGGTTTTGATTGACTGATCGCTTTACCAATGGGTTTTAATGTTTTCTTTTCTTCCTTCACTTCACTCTCTTGGTTTTGATCAGGTGAATAATTGGATGGTCCAAAGTACTCTTCACGTGTTTTATTGGAGACAATATTGTTAAATTCATAGTACTTGTTACCGTATTTTTTAATTGCTTCTTCTTCAGATAATTTAGGCTTTGTTCGAAATGCATCAAAACGAAGGACGGTATCACCTGTATCTTTGACGGTGAATGGGACCGTCACAACATCTTTGACACTGCGTCCAAAAATGGGCGATACAAATCGATCCTTTTTGTATTTTGATTTACTTCGAATACCTTCGAGTTTAACAAACTGAAAAATGATAAAGGGGTCTTTGGTCACGCTGAGTTCGGGATTGACTTTTTCTTTTTTCATCTTATTCACCCTCTTTTTCAACAACTTGCTTAATATCTTTCTTCAAATCATCATAGAGCTGATCAACATCCATGTCAATGGATTTTTCTTCATGAAAGACTTTTTTACTATAGATTTTATAGGTTTCTTCACCTGTAATTTTGATGAGTGCAATCCCAATATGGACGGTCACAATTTGTAGAGCAACTTCTTTAGTGAAACGTCTAAACCAATACACGGGATTGACTGCATTTAAGATTGCACCTGCTGCTTTCGTCATCCCTGAATACTTTTTTGCTGTTTTAACAATGGGATTATTTTCTATTTTGGTTTTCACTTCATTCATCTCAACGATTTTTGCAAGTGTCCATCCTCTGGTTAATCTCAATATTCTGGAAGATGTCATGAGTTCTTGAAAACGATTGGTGATGTAGTGATTCAGCATAAGCGTTTCATCAACGGTTAATTCGAGGTAAGGATATTTTGATTTAGGATAAAACTTTTTGGCGATATCAACCGATAATTCACGATTGACTTCGAGCAAATGTTTACCAAAACCAACCGCTTCACGTTGTTCTTTATCCTTAAAGAGTTTGATTGCATCTTGAATGAGCCATTTGATTTCTTCTTCATCAATATCTTGCTCATCGGTATGACGCAGTTTCAATCCTTTATTCATACTCTTTAAGACGGCATAAACATAAAGTAAAAGAAGGATCAGAAAGCCAAAACTAATCCCAAGCAAAAAACTGATGAGCGTTGATAAATCAAGACGAATAGGTCCAAAACTCAAGAAAATGAACATGCGTGCCTTTCCTCCTAAAGATAATTATACCATGTCTTCGATGCAAGGTGGTATCGCATGTAACAAAAAGGAGCCAAGCTCCTTATGTCGTGGTTTCAATATCATGGTAGAAGGTGAAGATGATGAATTGTGCAATCGCCCCTTCTGTGGTTAAGGTAACATTGAACTGCTGAATGTAATACAAGCGATCATGTGCGTAAAGCTCTTCAATAAAATCGAGAAGTTTTGCAGGTTCTGTCACCGTGATATTCATCGAGATGCGCACATACTTGAGTTGTGGTGGCATAGGTTCGCTAAACGGAGACGCAACTTGTGTGTTGTAGTTCACAGAGTAATTGCTAAACGCTTGAAAAGAGGCTGCGTTTCTCGCTTCTAGAAACTCTGTTGAAATTACATATTGATCAAAGGTTGTTGGTAAATAAGGAAGGAGCTCATCAATGGTTTGATAAGTGATGGGTTCTTCAGTGGATAACAATTGATTGATCTGACGTTGGATTGCTCGTTCTTGTTGTTCAAGTTCGTAAAGCCTAGATTCTTGAAGATTGATCACACCAAAATAGCCCGCAATCGCAACCAAGAAAATAACGATAAGTAAGTACAAAAACTTAACTTGACTCACCTTTTTACCGAAAATATCATATTTACGCATAATAGATCGTCACCTCCATGGTTGAGGGTGATGTGAAACGATAGGTGGGTCTTTCGGTCATCCAGCGTGTTGTTGTAGGTTCATTTAACACACCATGAGTTTCATAAAGATCAATGACATATTCGTATAAATGGGTATCAGATGTTCCATTAATGATGATAATGATTTCATTTTGCCCAGGCCGTAATTGATAGCTAGATAAACTCACATCACTATCGAATAAGGCCATGATATCCAGTATATATGCGCCAAACATATCTTGCTCGTTTGCAATATGCTGATAAGCGGTATTGTGGTTGAGCTGATCAATCGGATAGACGGGAATTGCTGGCGTTTCTTCAATGAGCATATCGAGTTGCATCTGAAGTGCATTATTTCTGTTTTGTTGCATCTTAATCTCTTCAGACATCGCATAAAAAGGAATATAAACTAAAAGCATGAAGACAACTATCGTAAACGCAACCACCATCATTTGATGACCATAAATACGCGTTTTTTGAATGCGTTCGAGCTTAAAATCGATATTATGTTGCAATCTAAACGGTTCACCGAGTAAAACGGCATACGGAAGTTTGCACGTTTTAGGTAACATTTTGGAGAATGTTTCTTCTAAATGGAAGTCACACAGTTGAGCCTTATACGATGATAGTTTTCTGATCAGTAATTTGTTTAATTCTTCATCCGCTAAATCATCATTCATGTTAAAAATAAGGACTTTTGCAATCGTTTGTTTTCCTTTACGAAGGTTGTAGCGATAATAGTTTGCGATTCTTTCAATATAGTTTTCAACCATCAGGGCATACTCTTCTTTACCACCATCATTTTCTTCAATGAGGTTGAAAATGGGGAAACCCTTTTCAAGAATTTGAATCGAGAACATACCTGTATAAAGGTTGACAAACATCACGATCTCTTCAAGTGGAGAAACTTTATTGTGATAGACATTATAAAGAGGGATTGCTGAGATGTCGTATTTGACTTCTTTTGCATTTAAACGGTCGAAAATATCGTGATAACTATGGAGTAACTGACCATCGGTGATCAGTGCAATCACACGAATCAGTGTTTCATCTTCTTCACGAACAAAATGTGTAATTAGAGGATCTGGATATGGAAAATGAAGTGACTTTCCTAATTGTTCTTGGAAATATTGATCAATCGTCTTTTTTCCTAAGTCTTCACGTTTAATCTTCACATCACGAATGAGGACGTTTTGATCATGGATCATCAACGTGATTGTTCTGGGATAGACTTTAAAGCGATCAAGTAATTGTTTGACGGTTTCAAGAACACTTTCGGGTTCCTTGATATAACCATTTTCGATCGCGCCTTTTTCGAGTTGTGCAGTGCCATAAGCAGCTTGATCTAAAAAAGGCTGGTGCTGAAAGAAACCAACCATTTGATCGGTGAAAAAGATGGAAAGATCAGATCGTTTATTGAACATAGCCATCACATCCCTAATAGTCCCAAATATGAATCAAGGAGCCAATCTCCATAAAAATAAGCAATCACAACGCCCATGAAAAGGAAGGGAACAAGAGGAAAAACCTGTCCTTTCTTCTTTATCTTTATGATACCATAAATAAGTCCGATGATAGATGCAAGAAAGAGAGACATTAATCCCAAAGACAGATTAAGTAACCATCCAATAAAAAGAAAGAGTTTAACATCACCGCCACCTAAAGCTTCCTTATGGAAAACCTTGGAAGATAGATAGGCGATGAAGAAGAGTATAACAAATAGAGTCAGTGAGGATACAAGATAGGTGATCCACGTTCCTTGAATGATTCGAATGATCACAAGTGGAACAAGACCCATCATCCATATGCGATCAATGACAATCATCGATCGGAGATCGGAGATGATTTCAATAAAAAAGACACTATACATCATCAAGATGATGACTGAATCCAACGAAAATCCTTGATAGAGATAAGTGAAAAGAAAAAGGAGGCCACCAAGTAACTCAAATAAAGGATAGCATCCCTTGATTTTTGAACCACATGAAGGACAATGACCTCTTCGATAGAGATAACCAACAATAGGAATAACATCGATCCAAGACAGCTGTTTGTGGCAGTGGTCACAGTGAGATCGACCCATGATCGATTCATGTTTAGGAATCCGTTCTGCAACAAGTTGATAAAAAGATGTGAGTAGTGATCCCAAGATAAACATCATGACGCTATAAAAGATGGTCATAGAGTCTCCTTATGAAAGAAAAGGAGGACCATGGTTGTGGTACCTCCAAGTTTGCTAACGATCAGATTAAGCTTTCGTAAACGAGATGTCCGTTAATCCAAAGATCAGTACCCGTTAAGCCTGAAGCATCTGAATAGAAGGTCACAACACCCGAAACGACTTTGACATAAACGGCTGTCTTGAGGACAGGTGTTTCACCATCAAATGAGAATTCATTCGTCTTAAGGTCAATAAAATCTTCTGTTTCAAGAACACTTAGTGCAAATACGTTTGTATTTTCAGCATATAATTTAGCGGCTTCAACAATCGCATCATACGTAGCTTCTGCTGCTCTTGCTTCTTGACGTTCAATTAAACCACCAATGGTCGGTACAGCGATGGCTGCAATGATCCCTAAAATAACGACAACAGCTAGTAATTCAACAAGGGTAACACCTTTTCTATTCTTCAATAATTTAAACATTGAAATATCCTCCTATGTGTTCTTATTCTTTATCTTAATATTACCACTGATTGGTGATAAGAAAAAGCCTTTTTATGTCATTTAATAAAAATGTAATAACTAGATTTGTGAGCCTAATGAAAGCATCGGTAACATAATCGCGAGAATCAACACACCTACAATCGCGTAGACGATGATTAATAGGATGGGTTGAATGGAGTTTTTAAGTTGTTGAACACGCAATTCTGTAATGCCATTATAGTAATGAGAGAGGTTTTCCATCAGTTTTGGAATATTACCTGTCTTCTCACCGGTTGATATCATGCGAGCCATAATGGGATCGATGTATTTACTTTCCTCAAAAGCTCTTGAGAAGGGTTTCCCATCTTCAATATACTTTAATGTTTTAGCCATCAATTCTTTATAGATGACATTAGAAAGTATCCCGCGAACGGTTTGTAAGGCTTTCATGGAGTTCACACCATTGGATAACATTTGTGTTAACGCATTGGCGATCATGATCTGATTATTCATTTGAATTAAACTACCAAAAATGGGAGCATTCAGTGCCATGACGGTTAAACCATAGTGCACTTTTTCTACGTATTTATTAAGCATCATAAACGCTACAATGAGTATGAAGACACTACCAAAGATGATCAGTGCATACTGTTTTAAAAATTCACCAACATTTAAAAACATCTGTGTGATTCCTGGGAGTTCTGCACCTTCAAAGGATTGGAATAATCCCGTAATGTTGGGGAATACGAAAAGTAACATCCCAACAGAAATCAAAATCGCAGCAGTTAAGTAAATGAGTGGCATGCGTAGTGCACCTTTGATTTCTGCACTTACCTTCATCTGAGATTCATAATACTCAGCCATCTTAACGACGGTTGGACCTAAATCACCTGATAATTCACCAACTTCAACCATTTGAACGAGTAAACTTGGGAAATCTTTGGGTCGTTTGGAGAGTGCTTTTGAAAAGGATAAACCATTATTAATTTGCTGGTAGAGTTCAAAGTAAAGTTTACGTTGATTTCTGTTTTCTTGTTGTAAGGATAAAAGTTCTAACGCAGAAATTAACTTCACACCAGCATTTAATAGGCTGCCCAATTGTTTCAAAAAGAAAATCAATTGTTTGGGATTCATCAACCGACCGAAGGTGATCTTGTCAAGTCGTGTTAAAAGATTATTATATTCGGTGATGTTTTGAATATTATAGTTTTTTGACTGCAAATACTTCACGACCACGTTACGATTAAGTGCTTCAATCGTACCTCTGACAGTCTTTCCATCAGCATTGGTGGCGAGATATTTATAGTTGCGTAAATCCATCGTCCATCACTCCAATTCGCTGGCGACTTTCAAGACTTCCTCGAGGGTTGTAACACCTTTTTTAATCTTTTGTAAACCTGATTCTAGAATAGTCATCATGCCTTCATTACGTGCTTGTTTTGTTAAATCAATGACGTTCGCATTTTCTGCAATGAGTCGTTGAAAATTTTTAGTGATAGGTAGCACTTCAAATATACCGACACGTCCGGCATATCCTTTAAAGTTACACGACGTACAACCACGTGCGCGCTTGACTTTGTCAATCGTCATACCATACTTTTTGAACATGACAACTTCAGAAGGTGATGGTTCATCTTCATAACTACATTCTGGACAGAGACATCTTACCAGACGTTGTGAAATAATGCCTGATAAAGAGGATGCGATTAAGAAGGGTTCGATATCCATATCGAGAAGACGAGTCACGGTTTTGACTGCGTCATTAGTATGAATGGTTGAAAGGACTAAGTGACCGGTTAATGACGCACGAATTGCAATTTCTGCGGTTTCTACGTCACGTATTTCACCAACCATGATGATATTCGGATCTTGACGTAAAATGGATCTAAGTGCTTTAGCAAACGTCAATTCAACATCGGGTTGAACTTGAACCTGATTAACACCACGCATCTTGATTTCAACGGGGTCTTCAACGGTGACGATATTGACTCCAGGTTTATTCAGTTCTTCAAGGCATGCATATAGCGTTGTCGTTTTACCAGATCCTGTAGGACCACTGACCAAGACGATACCATTGGGACGATCGATCATTTGACGAACAAGACGTTCTTCTTTTTCAGTAAATCCAAGTGCTGAAATCTTATTCATTGAACCTGAAAGGTCAAGGACACGCATGACCACTTTTTCACCGCGTACAGTGGGTAACGTAGAGATACGTAGATCGATATTTTTTTGTTGAATCGCGGTTTGAATACGACCATCTTGTGGAATACGTGTTTCGGTGATGTCCATGCCGGACATCACTTTGATACGTGAAATCATTTGATGGTGAATCTTAATGGGGAATTCTTTAACAATATCAAGTACCCCATCCACGCGGTATCTGACCAAGATCTTATCATCGAGAGGGTCAATGTGAATATCGCTCGCACGCTGAAAGACAGCCGATGTGAGAATCTGGTTCACCAATTTGACCATCGGTGTATCATCATCTTCGTCTTCTTCAAATTCTTCTTCCTTTGATATGGATTGTTTAGCACCTAAAGCTTCAAGGGTACGTGTGAATCCATAATATTTTTCGATTTGACTAATGATTTCATTACGAGGTGCTGAAAATGCTTTGGGGCGATATCCTGTTAAAATGCGAAGTTCTTCAGTCACCACAAAATCGAGTGGATCAGAGGTTGCAAACAGTAAATTTTTTCCTTCAATACGAAGAGGAATGATGTTATGTCTTCGACAAAATGTTTCATCAACAAGTGCTAAAACATTTTCATCAATCGTAAAATTCGCAAGTGCAACACGTTGTACACCTGTTGAATCCTCTAACGCTTTTAAAATCTGCATCTCAGATGCGTATTCAAGGCGAGCTAATGTCTCGCCAAGACGTTCTGATTTTTCTTGTTTGGACAGTGCATCTTTCAGTTGTGCTTCGGTGATGACTTTTGCTTCAAGTAAAATATCACCAATACGTCTTAATGCCATACAATCACCCCTTAGGAATCACGTGTTCTTCAACGATTTGCGTAACTGGATACTGTTGTTCGCTGAATAACGTGATGGTGGAAGCCGCTTGATGCAAGGGTGTCGTTAATCGATTATAAAGAATAACCTGACCATTGACCCCTGGTGTGATAATACGTTCATAGGTAGTTTCAGTTATCGTATCAATCACCGTAATACCCGGTGTTGTCTCATTTAAACTTAGGTTTTCATTTCTGATTTCTTGGAAATAAATCACTGAACCATTCTCAACCACACGTTGATATTGAGTTAAGAAAGGATACCCTTTTAACGTAAAGAGAAGGCTATCTTGATCGATGCGATCAACCGATACAGTCATCGTTTCTTGAAGTGGGTTAAAGAAAGAAAAGTCATAACCACTCATCAGTAAAATACGAACATTGGCCCCAGGTAAAACCCATGTTGGTAATGTGGTGTAAGGTTCGAAAATAAAACCTTGAACCGGTGTCACAACGAATAGATGTTGCATCGCAGATGCGATGACTGATAATTCTTCATTGGTTAAATCATAGGACATAAGTGCATCACTTAGCGTAAAACGGGCATGTGCAGGAATTGTGATATCATCGATCGCATTATGAATATTGGTCACCACACTTAGGGGGAGGTTATCCATCTGGATGGTATCGATTGCTGTATCATATAAGGATATATCGATATAATCCTTAAGGTCATAGGTTTTTCTATTTTTGAGCAAGCTCATATCGCTTTCAAGATCGTCAAGAAGAGCATCATAATCAAAGCCATCAATCAATGCTTGTGACAAATCTGAAATAAGATCTTGATGAAGTTCGTTTTTAGCATCCTCAGTGATTGTAAAATAAGCTTTATTGTTTTGATCTGTATCCACGTTTTGAACGGTATTGTCAACATCAAAAACAAAGTAGTTGAGGTCAATGACCCATTCATACTCTTGATAGGATAGTGCATAATCTGCGGTATCTTGCCATTGAGCAATACGTGGTGCAAGTACATCGCCATATTCACTTGGATCAGTTGAACCTAAATAAACAAATCCAACTGACGTTTGGGCGACGGGTTTACCTAAATCAAAAACGGCTAAAAGGACAACTGCAGCACTGAATGTGAGTATGAGCGTTGTCATGGATAATATGAAATAGAGATTGCGTTTCAAGTACAGCATGATACTTTTCAAGTGCATTCACCTCAATCTACTCTCATTATAGCAAACAACACACCATATCACCCAAGGGTTATCTTGATTTTCTTAAAGATTTAAGATAATTGTAAGGTGGGCAAACGTCTAAAACCTTAAAAAACGTATATAATGAAGATGGAGGAGGATGTCCATGAAACGCGTTTTTAACCATCAAGGATTCACGTTACTTGAAGCCATTGCGTCGGTTGCGATTATCACGCTTGTTTTTACGACTGCAATTGCGATCATCATGGCCATGCGTAATCAAACGATAGCAACCGAAAACAAACGGATTGCTGTTGAGGTCGCTTCTTCTCTAAGAGATGATCTCATCACAACACTGAATTATGCAACGGTATCACCTTGGTTAAGTGGTCAAGAAAAAAGTGTCGATGTGACAACCTGTTCCGATGTTGGTTCAATTGTCTCCTGTGAGATGCTTCAGCCTTCAAATTCAACCGTGATTGATGCTGAAGATATCGTTGTTACCTTTCTTGCACCGACTGCTGAAACAACAGCTTATGAGATCGTTCGTTTCACCATCACTGTCACTTATTATAAGACAAGAATGATCACGATTGAAGGTGTCATCTATGCATAAACGCGGGATGACGATGGTTGAATTGCTCGGCGCAATTGTTTTATTCGGTATCATTATATCCTTATCTGCAATCATGATTTCTGTGATCACTAATGCGAATGCAAAGATCGTTGAACAAAGTCGAGCGAATACTGAAGGAACCCTGTTAACAGCTTTGATCGATCGAAAGATTCGTGAGTTGGGACCCACTAATTATACAACATGTGTTGAATCCAATTGTATTATCCTGGTTAAAGCATTTGAATATGTCCCCGATCTTGATTTAGGCACCATCGATCTTGTCGTTTATGATCCAGTTCAAACGCTAAAGATCGAAGTATCAAGTGAACAGCTACTCATCGATGATGAAGTGCAAAGTATTGCTCACTTCACTGTCGATCCTACTTCTTCAGTTATATATAATATCAATGGAAGTATATTGACCTATGATATCACCATTATTTTCGTTGGTGAATATGATCACTATACATTTCACTACAATAAAACGTTAGAACTTTTAGACATTCCCACCTAGGAGGTGAGATGATGAACATTCTGAAAAGTAAAAAAGGGATTGGCTTACCAGCGGTTCTCGCCATCGTTGCTTTTGTCTTAGGGACAACAGCTACCTTTTTATCCTATATATTTTTTCAAGCATCATTAACCGATATCGCCATTGAAGAATCAGAAACGTATGCAAATGCAGTTGCTGATGTTCGTGGTGCTCTTTATTTGATTGCGAGAGACCAATCACTTGATCCAACCTATATCAGTCAACTTGAAACCTTGATGAATGTTGATATTGAACAATATGGAGAAAATCTTTACACAGTATCATCAAGAATCCTAGTAGGAACACAACCTGTTGTCAGTTATCTCACTGGTGCCGTAACTTCCATTGATACCTACGATTCCATTTTTCAATACACGGGTGAAGAACCAACATTCAGTTTAAGTCCACTTGTAACGCCAAGTAATCTAGCTGCAAACTATTTACCCGACTACATCACAACCAATTTCTCCTGGATTACACCTGAGACAACATTTACCGATTTTCAGAGTGTTGTCAGTTATATACGATCACTTGCTGTTGCACAACAAGGCTTTAATTACTATCTTCCAAAAGATCTTCAAACCCAATGGGATCCTACAGCATGGTGGCATTGGTATATTGATGGATCAGTGAATATTCCCAAAAATAAAAATTTGACGGTTCCTGATGGTCGTATTCTCGTGATTGATGGAAATCTGACGATGAATGAAAATAGTACAATTTATGGAAATGTTATCGTGAACGGTAATGTGACGCTTAATGGTAAAGGGAATAGTGTAGAAGGCATCCAGGGTACGTTATACATCAATGGTGATTTGACAACCGACAAAAAAACAAACTTAGGAACAATCGATCGTCCAACGTTTGTGTTTGCTGAAGGTGATATAGTTTTAGGTAATCAAACAACGGGATATGGTTACTTCCTTGGTCAAAACCTCACTGCACAACAAGGAAATATCTATATCACAGGTGGTGTATATACTGTTTTCACTCCAACCATTCAAAATGATGTCGCTGAAAATACCTTTTTGAATTATGATGATTTTGATGAATTTGCGATTCCATTGCAAATCGCTGTCGAATCAACCTCAGAAGGTGAAGGCGAAGTAGGGTTCATTTTTACAACACCTAAACTCGGATAAAGAGGAATTTTCCTCTTTTTTTCTTATTCTTGACGAACTTTATCCTTGATTATTTTTCCCATTGTGGGATAATAGTCTCGAGGTGTTTTTTATGAATTATCTAATAGCCTGTGACCTTGATGGAACAACGTTAAATCGTCAAGGAGATCTCACACCAAAAACCATTGAAGTTCTTCGAACATTAAGAAAATTAGGTCATGTTGTTATTCTTGCAACAGGTCGTCCATATAATGGAGCCATCAGTAAATATGAGGAGATTGGATTAGATACTCCACTCATCACCGATAATGGTGGTGCTATTGATAACCCCGTTGATCCTTCTTTTCCAAAACAACGTACCTATATTCCTGTTCATATGATGCATGATCTTTTTCGATTCGCAAAACCCATGATTTTCTCATCCTTTTTTTCAATCGATGATGTTGTGTACGCTTATAAATACGATAAGAAACTTGAAGAATTCTTTAGTGGCATCCATAGCGATCGTGTGATCGAAAATGATTTCACTGAATTTCATGTTCAACCTACAGGTATGGTTTTCTTGATTCATTCAGATAAGCAACACGAGTTTGAATCTTATATTGATGCACATCTGGGTCAAACATTATCTCACCGTTTATGGGGTGTTGAAAATGGATATGCTGTATATGAAGTCTATTTAAAACATGTATCAAAAGCTTCTGCAATTCGTTATGTGCTAGATCATTATCAAATCCCACAAGAAAGATGGATATCGCTTGGAGATGGTATCAATGATGTTGAGATGATCAGAGATGCTGGATTAGGGGTTGCGATGAAAAACGCGGTTCCTGAATTAAAAGCTGTTGCAGATATCATTACTGAAATAACACATGATGAAGAGGCTGTCGCACATTTTTTAATCAATCATTTCAAACTTGAAGGCTTTCGTTAAGAAGGTCTTTTTTATTTAAAAAAAACCACCTTGTTTTCACAAAGTGGCCTGATTTATAGGTGGCGATGCACGAGGGATTCGAACCCCCGACCGACGGCTTAGAAGTCCATTGCACAAAATAGCGCAGATTAAGCGCTTTTTTTATTCAGTTCAGGGGGATTCAAATGTCGACTGATCTATTAAGAAAAAAGTATCAAGCTGAGGTTGAGGCATACAAAAAAATTGGGCTTTACAAAAGATACTCATTTCTACTCAAACTATCAGGAGATCATCTTACTGCACGTCAAGTATTACTTGAAGATAATTTCACCAGAACACAGATTACCAATGTTAAAAGCAAGTATGATCATTACAACAAAAAAAAGAATCATGCTTTAGTTGCCGATAGAGCTTTTTAATTTACTCTTAAGTCTTAATTCAGGGTGATCAATGCGGCAACATTGATCGCTCTGCATTAGGACTTAAAAACTTATTGCCGGAGGTTAAACAATAATATGTCAAAGTCAGTAAAAACGATGCACCAAGCCGTGCATCAAGCTGTCGCTCGTGCAGCTGCAGTGTTAAGGGAGAATGATCAAGACGATGCATTCTCAATCAATCTCGGTGGCGATGCTATCATATCGCGAACAGATATCCATCCGAGACAGCTGAGCCTTGACGGTGATCTGTTCCCGGTATTCACGTGCGACGAGGTGATGATCTGATGGAAAATCTATTCGATCCCAACCTTCACTGCAGACAGTATCAGGTGGGTCAACAAGGAGTCAAACACAGCGTGTATGGACCATGTGAGGTCATTAAAATCGAGATCTACAAAGGTGTGTTGTATTACGAGATCAAGGTTATCGAATCCGGGTTAAGAGTGAAATGCATCGGATCGAAGCTATCTACCGAGGTGCAATCATGAATAGATGTAAATTATGTGGATGTACAGATTTATACGCATGCAAAGGTGGATGTTTTTGGGTAGATAAAGAGAAAACAATATGCAGTTCGTGTGCAATCATCAACGAAGTGAAATTCAAAAATGTTGTAAACGGAGCAATAGCAACCATCATTGATGCCAATTATGAAAGTTATGGAATGAGTGCAACCGTCACAATCAATTATGAGGATAAAAGAAAATTCACGATCTCACTTTTCGATTTTTTATACCATTATCAGGAAGTGAAATTATGATCAGTTTAGAATCGCTCAAACTCTATCAAATGCATGTTGAAAGAATTAAGAAAACATTTAAGTATGACCTAAGTAAGTCTGTTTCAGAGAACATTGCTGAATCTGTCATGATTGATTTAACACTTGAAAGAGTCAATCACATGCTAGAGATTAAACAGAATTTAGATTGAGGTGTTATCATGATCATACTCATTCAGGAAAATCGACTTCAAGAGATAAAAAAATACCCCTTTCTGGACAAGAACAAAGGGACATTCATCACGATCGAAAAATCCGGGGATAGAGATGTCTACAGGTGCATCGACAACCGGAGCGGTGCAGCCTATGAGAAGACCGTCAATCTTCCAACCGAGGCTGTCATGTGGTTCAAGGGTATGCTGACATGAAAGATCAGGTCAATCATCAAAATAAACATCACTACCAGATCAATGAAACAGGAGTGTTTCATAAGCGCTTCGGACCCGTCATCATTCTCGATACGTTCTTTTGGAACAAGATCCCATTCTACGAGATTCGAGTCCACGGCACGAGCATATGCATCCAGGTGACCGAATCACAGCTCACCAAGGAGGAACCTCATGTTCATTAAGATCGCACTTTTCACCCTCCTAGCTCTCATCCCTCTCATCGTCGAGATCATCATCGTGCTCAAGATGGATGAGCAGGCAGATCCCAAGGATGTTAAGGCTCAGAAGAGCATAACATAGTCTCCAGGGGTGCCGTCATGTTCGCGGTGCCCCTCCCCCTCCCATCGAAAGGACAAGCCATGACGAAATCAAAAGCTTTCACATATGCGGACCCCCTGGTCATCGCGAGGATGTACGCCATCAACGCATCAGAGGAGACGCTCGATCCCCTGAGATCATTCATCGCGAGGAGAAACAAGCTCTCCCGTGCGGTGATCAACATGATGATCCTCTACATCATCTCGGTCGACTCCGAGAAAAAGAGGAAGGGATATCTTCCCAACTCCGAGATCTACTACAGGAAGGTCCAGGAGGACTGGCTCGAGGAGAACCTGATCACACCTGAAGCCGTTCTCTCCTACTTCAAGAAGGCCATGGAGATCGCACAGAACCTCAAGAGCACAAACGGTGCTTTCGAGGATGTCTCACCGGTGAAACCGATGAGGGAGATCCCCATCGATCCCGAACTGGAACGAGAACTCGATTCCATCTACAACAACATCAAGTGAAAGGATGCATGACATGAGCTCATACGCGCTGCGGTTGAACAAGATCGAATACGTGAACGACGTCGTCAGAGACGAGTTTTTCAGCGCGTCGAACGCCAATGTCCTGCCCAAGCTCTTCCTCTACTTCCTGGAAGCCGGAGTGAGATCATCCGGAAACATCTTCAAGATATCGAACCGCACCCTCATGAACCTCATGCACGCATCCGAGCGGGAGATCCAGTACATCCTGCAGCAGCTCGAGGATCTGGGATTCATAACCATCAAGTATGAGAAGGAAAGAGCATCCAAAAAAGGTGTGGAAGCAAGAAACGTCGGGAAGAGACTCGGCATCTTCATCAACGTGAACGAGATGCTTCAGTATACCAACATCTCCAGATATGACGACGAATACAAGAACGCATCCAAGCGCGGATGGCTCAGACGCATCATCAACCAGATCCCGGTGAGAATCATCGGCTTCTTCAACCACGCGATCGCCATGGCCAAAAAGATGAACGATCACATAAAACTCGAAGCCATCAGAAAGCGCCAGGAGAACTACGACCGACACATCAAAGCGATGCAGAAGAGACACAAGAGCTACAAGTCTCCTGAAGCGGATGAGGATGTCCCCATGCTCGAGGTCTATAAAGCCATCGAAGAGACCGCAGTGTACGGACTACGCCTCAGACGAATGCTCGATCCAGAAGCTGCTGTCAAGCTCTCATCGAGGTCAAATCAAAACTAAATCACCTATCAGGTTGCACATGCAACCCTTTATTGTTTATCAAAACCGCAAAAACAGGCTCATCACACATCGAAAAAGTGCACGAGATGCACGATCATCTCTCCTAAAGTCCCCGCCCATCCTCCCCGGGGACTTTTTTTCACTCCATGGCATAGATAGATTGCATGGCGTAGGTGTTTATATCGCATGGACAAAAATCGAAAAGAGATATATTGCATGTGAATCGTCGTTATATTTCATCAGTTATATCGGAAGCAGTAAAAATCAATATTTTTACTTCTTCCTGTTCTTGATGATTTCATCATCAAAAAAGGATCGCTCATGAAAAGAGATCCTTCCTCTGATACATCTCACGTTGATGTTCACCTGTTCATGCCCATGGGTAGCAATCCAAGACAAAGTCGAAAGACTGATAAATGAAGGTCGTATCGTACCTCACTCCCACCTTTAAAGAAATGTGCAACAATAAAATGTATCTACGCTACATTATGCAAAAAAGAAATTGAGAAGATATACTCTGTTATATTATACCATTTTGTACTATATAAAAAAAGAGGGAGTCATCAGATAAAAACAGCCCAGTTGAGCGAAAATATCATCAATTAAAAAAAAGTAGTTTTTGCGTATCAAGAAATTTCATTCATATTGTTATATTGTAAACTGGAATAATTCATGAGAAAAGTGACGGGATTGTCATTTTTTTTGTTATAAGGAAGTCAGATATGCCAACGCGCTATCAAAAATATGAAGGGAGATTCTCACATGAATAAGAATCAAAAAATCAAGCTTTTCAAAGTTTTGGCAGCCGTCCTCGGCTTGTTCGTCATCATGATCTACGCGATCCCCATGATCACA
>Ga0208041_1000135_pt1 | contig 93290 bp, 70 predicted proteins | sample AD_SCU002_MetaG_FD_184453 | JGI IMG/M metagenome (GOLD analysis project Ga0208041, IMG submission 184453) | Active sludge microbial communities of municipal wastewater-treating anaerobic digesters from China - AD_SCU002_MetaG (SPAdes) (version 2) | ecosystem: Engineered > Bioreactor > Anaerobic...
TCTTGGAATCCCGTTTTAGAAGGCTGATTCAGTTGTTTGTTGATAAAGGCATAATCCGCATTGAGGCATTTCTACATCAGACCATCGGAGATAATGAAGAGGAATGGGAACTGGTGGAGGATTGCCTGCAGTTGGGTGCTGATGTGAAGTTCCGGGCACAGTTTGATACTTATCTAAAAGCCTTCTTTGACAGTCTGGAACTGCTCTTTAATGCATCCCTGGCGAGAGATTACTATGTTCCAGCAAAGAGATTGGGTTATCTGATGATGCGCATGCGGAACCGCTATCACGATCCTACGATGGATTTGAAGTGGGCAGGGGCTAAGGTGCGCAGGTTGATCGATAAATATCTGATCTCAGAAGGGATCAATCCCAAGATTGCGCCTGCCAAGCTGCTTTCTGATGAGTTTCCTAAGCAGATGCGTGATCAAAACAAAACCGGAAAAGCCAAAGCGTCTGAGATGGAGCATGCCATCCGCTGGCACATCAAAGTGAATATGGAGAAAGACCCTGCTCTCTATACGGGGTTCCATGAGCGGCTGCAGAAGATTCTGGATTCGTATAAGGAACACTGGGATAGAATCATCGAGGAACTCACCAAGCTGAGAGAAGATATCGGCAAAGGCAGAGCTGATGAAGCGGGCATTGTGGATAGTCCTGTGATGCCATTTTTGGACTTGATGCTGATGGACGCAGGGATGGCAGTGGACAGCAAGGAAGCAATTGACGCTGCCAAGCTGTCAGAATTCATCTATAGCAGGATCAAAGAATCTCTCTCGATACCCAACTTCTGGCAGAAGCCCAATGAACGCAGACGCTTGGAAGGCGATATCCGAGACGAGCTAGAGTACTGCGGGATTGAACCCTTGCAGGAAGTGGCAGCCAAGCTGACGGCAGAGCTGATCAATCTGGCGCATAAACGGGAAGCTGAGGTGAGGGGTTCATGAGCCTCGATTATAAGATTATGGTGAAACATAGCAAGCGAAAGACGGCATCGATCTACATAGAGAGGGATAGCTCCATTACAGTGATTGTCCCACTCGGGACAAGCGATAGTGAGGTGCAAAACCTGCTGAGCAAGAACGAGTATAAGATACACAGATATCAGGCAAAGCGTGCTCTGCTGAACGAAAAAGCCATCAAGCGAGAACTTGTGAATGGGCAATCCTTCCTCTATCTTGGCAGGAACTACTATCTGCAATATAGCGATGAGGTTGAGGGTATCCAGTTCAGGGGCAGGCATTTCTATGCCCCGGAAGGCTCTGAAGAGAAACTAAGAGATATGTTCAAGGAATTCTATCGCCATCGTGGCAAGGTGTTTATCGAACCCAGGGTGCAACGTTTTGCGCAGATGATGGGGATCAGTGTGGAATTGGTCTCTATCATCGATCTGAAGAATAGATGGGCTTCATGTTCAGTTAATAGACCCAAGGTCAATTTCAATTGGAAGATCATGATGGCACCAGTGAGCGTGATCAACTACCTGATCGTGCATGAATTAGCGCATTTCAAACACAAACGGCACAGCAAGGACTTCTGGAATGAAGTGGATAAGATCGTCCCGGATTATCATAAGCAAGTGCAGTGGCTGAAGGAATATGGGGCCGGGTTGGATGTGTGAAGTGATTCAAGTTATTATTTACGAAAGCGATTACAATTCTCTACGTTCAAAGTTGCTATGTAAGCATATTGGGAGTCAGTGATGGTCAACGAGAATCCTCAAGTTCAGATAGATTTCTTCCCAGCTTGTGAAGGTGATTGCCTTCTAGTTTCTTACAACGGATTTAATGTATTGGTAGACGGTGGGCCGAGCTGCACATTTGATGATCATCTAAAACACCGTCTCAACGACCTTAACTCTATTGGAGAAATAATTAATCGCTTTATAGTAACCCATATTGATAGTGATCATATAGGGGGGGCTATTAGACTGCTAGAAGAAAATGGGAATAATCAAAGCAATGAAATAATACATATAGAACAAATCTGGTTCAATGGATATAGGAATCTCTTCTCTCCTCAAGGCTCAGTAGAATTGGATGATCGAGTTGCCACATTTCTTCCGCATCTTACCCCAATTAAAATAGACGGAGGCGTAAATCGAATGATTAGCGCAAAGCAAGGCAGTACTTTAACTAAACTCATCAGAGAAAGAGGGTACCTTCTGAATACTGATTTTTCGGGAAGAATGATTACCGCTGGAACCGAACGATTGGTTATGGATAACGGTATAAGCTTTGAGGTTTTATCACCAAACCAAGAAAGAATTGATAAACTCAAAGGATACTGGCAAGATGAGCTTTACAAATTGAAGATTATCTGTCCTGTGTCAAATCAGCCAGAAATTGAAGAGGCTTTTGAGTATCTGCAATTACTGGAAAAGAAACATATTATGCCAACAGATCAACACGAGATATCATTTACCGAGTTCTCAATCGATGAATTATCCCGCTTGCCATTTGAAGAAGATCGCTCAGTAACTAATGGTAGTTCAATCGGAATAATACTTGGTTTGGGAGGTAAGCTAATCTTGCTGCTTGGAGATGCGCATCCCTCGGTAATTATTGATTCTTTAAAAGAAAAGTATCCTGGGGCGAAGTATCCAATTCAATTCGATCTGATAAAAGTTTCCCACCACGGCAGTCGGTTGAACACTAATCCGGAATTACTGAGCATGATTGACTCATCTCGGTTCCTGATTTCCACAAATGGGGTCAAACATAACCATCCCGATCTTCAAACCTTGGCTATCATAGTAAACAGAGATGCATTATATGAACGCAATGTCATTTTTAATCATCCTACAGCCGGGTCGAATTTCCTTCAGTCAATGGAATTACAACGAAAATTCAAGTACAATGTTGTTGTTAATAGTGCAGATGAACCACAAAGGGTGGTTTTGTGATGAATAAGTTTATTATTAGTTCTAAGCAAATAGAGCATAACACTGTTATTGTTCAATGCGGTACCGATAGAGGCAGTGGATTCATTATATCATGCAATCATGTTATTACTGCATTTCATGTTGTTAAGAGTGCAGTTAGCGATAATCAGAAAATTACGTTGCATTTTCCTTCGACTCAATCTGAGGGTATGATATTAGTTGAAGGAACACTATTAAACAAGACTTCAGATAGCGATATTGCAATTATAGCCGTAGATTACAAATTTCCAGACTCACTGCCACTTTGCAGTTCAAAGATACGTTACAATAGCCCTTGGGAAACATTTGGATTCCCTCATACTTATCTCGAACAAGGCGTAAGAATCGAGGGTAAGATATTAAAAACAAACGACAACATGCCGTTTAACATCGAGTTATCATCACTCGATATTGATAGCCAAATCAATTATGATGGCTTGTCAGGAGCAAGTCTTGTCGTGAACCGCCAGGTAGTTGGAGTAATATCTTGGAGCATAATAACTGGACTAGGTGCAATCAGCATTGAAAGCATTAGTGCTTTATTGGATGAATACAGTATTGAATTTGAACAAGAAGATGATTCGGAAGTCGCTTTAGGTGAATTTGCGGAGGAGATTATTGATTCAATACCAAATGAAGAGACGATAGAGCAGATTAGAAAGAAGGTTTCTAATGAAACAGGTTATTACTTATTAACTGGATCTCCTGGTTCAGGAAAATCTGTATTATGTGCATCTCTATCAGAAATAGACGAGAACATAGATATTGTTGGCAAGTACTTTGTTAGAACTCCTAATGAATCAAGAACGTTAGCACAGCGGGGCTCAAGAGAAGCGCTCATTGCTTGGCTCGAGGATCTGATTAGCGAAAAACTGACCAATACTCCACATCCTTATACAAACAAGCCTGTTCATGAACGTCTGTCCAGTTTATCTCAGATGCTTCACGAACTAAATAGCTATTATTCAAACCAACAAAAACAATGTCTTATTGTCATTGATGGACTAGATGACATAGCTCTTCTGGGAGAGAATCAAGTTAGCGAGTTCCTAGGAGTTTTCCCTCAAATCCTTCCTTCGAATATTTCTATTCTATTATCAGCTTCAAGAATTGATATTTTGCCTGTTCAAATCAGATCAAGGATTTCAGAGCATAACATAATAGAACAGTCGATGCTACCATTGGAATTGTGTCATGATTATCTCAAAGACAGACTTCAATGGTTAGGCATTGATTTAAACACTGTAGAGCTGAATCGAATTACATCAACAACTGAGGGTCACCCACTTTATCTGCAGTATATAGTAGAGTCGATTAAAGAGCTTAGGAGTGAGGATATCTCTTCATGGATAAATAACTTACCAGTTATAGGTAAAAATATCTCAACCTACTATGAGCAGATATGGATAAGCGATTTATCTAATGATGACCAGCTGACGAAGATAATTCTTACGATTTCTCAAACAAGGACACCAGTAGATTTTCAAACTTTACACTGTATGGTTAACAACGAAACACGATTTTTATTGAGGAATAGAATCGGAAGAATAAAGCATTTACTTACTATCACTGACCGAATTGGCATATACCACAGTTCTTTCGGATTGTTTATTGAAGAGAAATGTGCTGACAGCCTGCCAGAAATCCACGACAACATTAGTGAATACTGCAAAGAAAATCGTGATGCAGTGTATTCGATCACTAACAACATTTATCATTTACTGAGAGGATCAGATAAAGAAACTGCAATTTCAACGTGTACACAACAGTGGGTAGATTCCTGCGGGATGATACATGCTGACCCTGTCTCTGTAATGAGAGATATTTATGAAGTTGAGCAGTTGTGTATTGCCAGCAAAAAACTCATTGAGTTAATCCGGATTATACTACTGAAACAAAGGGTTAGCTTCAGATATAATAACATGCTGGCAGCGTATGCAGATAAAATAGCCATTGCACTAATAAACATGGGTTGTCCCAAGGAATCGATGAAATACTTGCTCAGAGGAGATGCCCTTCTCCTAGATAACCAAAGCGCTATTGATATGCATCATTTATTGATACATAAAGGGTATGTAACTGAAGCACAAAAGATCACTGATTCCCTAAAATCGAGATATCTATATATAGCCAATAAGGAGTTAAAATCATTCACCTTAAAATTTGAAACAATAGCACTAAAACTAGATACGATTATCATGCTCATACTTGAGGGAAGGTCTTCAGGGTCTTACTTTGAGCATACAGTTAAGCTCTTGCTTAATAATGAGTTTAGTCAAGGTCGGGATGATGCAAAAACTAAATTGTTTCTGGGATTTTACTCTGCTAAGCTATCAGCGAGCATAATGGGGCTAAAGGCAAAACATTTTGATTTTTACTCAAATCTCAAAGACATGGGTATAGATATAAATTCTGAAGTAATACAACAGCTGTTTCGAGTAGCCATGTTCATCAACGATATCGGTAATGCAATTAATGCTAGTCTATCAAAATCCAATTATTCAAGTCTTCTAAACAACATATTTTCTATGATCTCAGGTTTTGTTCCTGATTATGAAGCAGATACTAAAGAAATCTTGCTTTTAATAGAAGAAGGAAGTCAATCTGATATAGTGTTATCACTGTTAAGAAGAATCAAACTTGATCATGTTGATATTGGTACTAGCCTACGAGATAAAAATGGAGTTGATCTCAACTACGAGTCGGTGTATGCTATCATAGATCACTTTACAATGCGAGGATATTTAGACTCAGATTCCAGCTTTCCAGAATTGATTCAACCGAGAAATGAATGGGAGAAATTCTGTGTAAGCATCATTCAGAATGTTGGCTTTATTCTTGGGAAAAGTTACAGGTGTAGAGCAGACAAAGACACATCAACAACACAGCTTCTTAGGGAAAGGACCGACGACGTTCTGACCATTATAGTCTTTACGCTGAAAGATAGGGCCAAATGGGACAGAAGTTACTTTATCCCAGAGCATCTGTTCCCAATAATATACCGATACGTTTTTAAAATCCTTGTGGAGTTCTTTCCAGATGACATCGACATAACGTTAACAGAAATTCTACAAAGGGGAGTAAGTACTCAATTGGGACTTTACTCCGAAGGTTATCGAAATTGCTTAAGATCATTAGCAACGGAGTTTTCCTGCAGCAAGGAACTCCGTAATTCGTCATTCCTTGTTGTTAAAGAGTTAGAAAGATTTGCTACTCTGTATGTGGAAAATAGATGGGATTTGATTCCTGAGCTATTATTCATCATGAATATGTATGCAAAGAACGAGAACCTTGATCTAGCTAAACGAACTTATTCACGGCTACTTGACTATTCGATGGGACCCACCTGGTACAAGGAGGATCAGTTATCGCTGATAACTGAAGTACTTAATCTCCCATTTGCTTCCTTGTTACCTATCGAGATCTTCAGGAAATTCGCGGGTGATTTAGAGTACTCAGCCGGAGAGTTGACTTTTCAAAGGTATGTCAGACACGAAAAAGAGCTGTTTATCAACAGACTAGTTAAAGCTGGACACGTCATATCAGCTATTGAGTATTACAAACATCAAGTCCTACCAGATGCTCAGACTATTCTTATTAATGCCGAGAACTCAAAAGTTGATGCCATTGAGCTAGGAGAAGGGTATTACAATGGCGCTAATAACATAAACGAGGCTCATGGTGTATACCAACTGATGAAGAGCATGGAAATTGATCCTTTGATAAAACTGGCCATTATTAAACCTTATGTTATCAATGACGATACTGAACGCTATCTGGACGGTTATCTACGTGTGATTGCTCAGTGCATTTTTGATACTCACAAAAGATATCCACAGCACTTACATAGATGTTATTCTTATGCGCTTGAATTGCTAACCCATAAAGAGATTAGAGATAGATTTCACAGTAACCTTACCGCTTTATGCAAAAACCTAACGCATCCGTTACAGATGGAGTTACAAGGTTTTCTATTAAAGAACAACATTAAGTTTAATGTGTTGAAAGCGAATGAAATTGATAACAATAATACTGGTTTCCATAGACAAGACATCGATGAAGAAGCTCTTGATGGTTTTAGGCTGCCTGGAATGGGAACAAACTTTAGAAAAGATGTTTCATTCTTATCAGACCAAATCTTTAAAGCTAAAGAAGAAATGAAGCTAGAAAATCCTACAGCAGCAAGATCACAACTTATAGAGGGAATAAAGAGACTTCATGATGACCAGTCTGATGTATGGCATGGAAACCTGACAAGTGAGCTAAAAGAGGCATTGCGCCTGCTTCCACATACTGGTAATTGGAAAGAAATTATATCAGATATGAGTGAATTCATCCAAGATCATTATACTGAAGATTGGATAGTAGTAAACAGGCTCATTGATTTGCTACATGATAAGTTTAATAGTCAGGAGACAACAGGCATTTCGTCCTGTATAAGTGAGCATATCGATCATATGGTGCATTGCGATACCTCTTTTACTCATAGATTTGATTGGATTATTGAAGACGGGGGCAATCTAGATTACGATTCTCTTGCACTTGATTTTCTTTTTTGGATGCTTGATCATCCCAGTATCAGTATCAAGAGACAAGTATGCGTATCTTTGATGTGGTTAGCCGAACTCATGCCAGATTTAGTAGTCCCCACACTTATCTCTAATTCGCTTTCTGGTTTGCCCAATATCAGTACAGAACTATCCGCGCAATTATTATCTAAGATTGTTGTAAGAAATCCAGACACTGTAAACAAACACATATTAGAAGATGGAGTAATTGACAAGTTGTTTATGATCAATCACTTCATGATTAGGCAATACTACATTGATATACTACAGACCCTTGGACGAAATTCTTCAAGAGCTTTAGATGTTTATCGGCAGTTAATATCAAACATACCAAGTAAAGTAGTATTGACCAGCTGTATTCAATTTGAATCACGTATCAGCAAATCAAACCATATCCTACTGAAGAGGCTTAATCAAATCAATCTACTCAAACCAGATTCAATAGTAAATATTGAGGCAAACATTCTTGCTTACTCACATCCACTTAGTATTGATGATCAGGTGAGATCAAACAAATACACAATCAGGAGTTTCCCTCATCTTCGATTCTTCTTTGGGAACTATGATGCAATCTGCAGGTATGCAGTAAACGTTGTACTATCTGACCAAGTAGGTATGAATGATTTTGAATCAGTGAAAGATGTTCTGTCATGGGAGATGATATGAAAATCGAAAACATGAAAAGCGTTCCTAAGAACCGAGAGGAATTCGAAAGAAATTTTAACATACTTGAAGAATCGAGCAGACAAGGCACTTTCCACATAGCAAACCATTTATCACGGTCGATACAGGGGATTACTAATGTGAGACTACTCCCCAATGGTAGGATCGATTTTAATACCGTTGATGAGAATGCGAGATTAATGGCAAACATGACCGCAAATATGGAGCATTTGAAAAATGTCAATGAATGATCTGCCCATAAGTTTCAAGCCTAAACACATCACACATCCAGTAATCATCTCAGCATCACGCTCCACTGATATACCCGCTTTCTACTCAGATTGGCTGATATCCAGGATCAAAGCAGGCTATGTGAAGTGGAAGAATCCATTCAGTGGTAAGTTCACAAATGTATCGTTCGAAGATGCCAGATTGTTTGTATTCTGGACAAAAAACCCGGCTCCAATGCAGAGTAAGCTTGATTTCTTTGATGAGAGGGGATTCAATTACTATTTTCAATTTACCTTGAATGACTATGAAATTGAAAACTGGGAACCTGGTTTGCCGAGTGTGGAGGAACGGATTGAGACTTTTATCGGGCTTTCAGAGCGTATTGGAAAAGAAAAGCTGATTTGGAGGTTTGACCCGATAATCTTAAGCGATAAACTCGGCCCGGATGAGATTTTGCGCCGTGTCGAAAGGATAGGTGATATACTTCACTTACATACTTCGAAACTGGTATTCAGCTTCATCGACATCGAAAACTACAGAAAAGTCAAATACAATCTCTGCTCTTTACCAGACAAGCTCCATGAAATTGATACACAGACCATGGAGTATCTGGCAAAAGGTATCTCACAGCTTAACGCAGGTTGGGGACTAGAACTTGGGACGTGTGCTGAAAAAATTGACCTGGAGCAATATGGCATTGAGCACAACAGATGCATCGACGATAGGCTGATCATCAGGTTGTTTCCTCATGATAAAGAACTGATGGCTTATCTGGGCTATACTACTAATGATCAAACCGATTTTCTGGCCGACCAGAGTGCTAAGTACAGTTATTCCAAAATCAAAGATAAAGGGCAACGTAAGGCTTGTGGCTGCATAAAAAGCAAAGATATTGGGCAATACAACACCTGTCCCCACGGTTGCGTCTATTGCTATGCTAATACTGACCACGTAACTGCCTTAAAAAACTGGAAAAAAGCTCAGGAGCAAGAACTTGATACTATCGTATGATCCGGTATCTGATCCATTCATTCAGGATCTTAATCAGCTTGAAGCTGTAACATTCCAGGATATTGTAGAGGCTGCAGGCAGGCACAAGGATTACAATGCTTATACTGATAGGGGAAAAAAGATCCTTGAAACGCCCGGTGAGTGTAACAGATACATAGAGGATTACTTTCAGAAACACTACTTCAAGATTATCGACAGCATATCCAAGCTATTCAGCTACGATAAGATTCATGAGTACAGCAGTAAGGGCATTATTTTGTATGATTGGGCCTGCGGTCAGGGACTGGGTAGCTGGCTGTTTCTTAATCAATTAGCTGAGCGCAGACTTAAGATAAAAGTGACTGAGATCATACTGATCGAGCCTTCTGCCATCGCTTTGACAAGAGCCGAGATCCTGATTCGGTATATCGATAAAAACGTAAAGCTTACGACCATCAACAGGATGCTAAGCGATATATCTGAGAAAGAACTGATCCGGACTGAAGATACCCTACGCATTCATTATGTATCCAATTTTATTGACATGCTCAATTGGGAATCTATAGACCACTTGTCACAACTGATCATCGAATCCCAGGTACACCAAGACTACGCATTGGTTGCGCTGAGCCCGTATAGAGCATCAGCACTGGACAGGTTTATTAACAACTTTCCTGAGAGCAATAGAGTATTAGTATCCCAGCGAAACTGCACCAAAGATAATTCCTGCGCTAATTGCAAATTCGACAAAAAGTACTGTTCTGACAGCATAAAAAGCAGAGGCACAAAAAGGGTCGAACGGATTGCCCTGATTACAGCCAAACAATCTCAAATCAGATTTGTAGCACAACCTGCCCAGGAGTTTGAAAAGGATCTGAAAGTCACCAATGTAGCATTGGCTTCGTATGTGTGTGATCCAGTACTTAGGTTAATCAGGGAATCGCGGTTTATTTTCCCGGTAGAAGAAGCAAAGTTCACATTCAAGCTGCCGCATCAGAGAAAAGAAGCTCCGGAACTGGAGCAATCGGTATTGGGTGTCCTGATGAATCAGATTGTAAGAGGTATGCCAAGCTATGTCCCGATCGAGATCGAAGATATGCTCGTTGAAGCCTTGTCTGGGATGATTGAGAGAGATATCAATAATGGAAATATTGAAGATAAGTTCACGCTCCCAGCAGTAGAACTGCTTGATATATATCGAGGATTGCCATACAAACCTGTCCTGAATTTCCAGGAACTAAAGACTGTTGCAGTCGATGCACTGATATATATGGCACAGACACAATACGCCTTGTTACAGTATTTAAAGTTAAACTACACTGCGGAGCGAGTTCGTTTTATACTGCTTGAAAAAGAACGATTTTATGCCCACTTCTGTATGCTAAGTCTCATTAACATGATACAAAAGCTATCAGTGCTGGTCCCAGAAAGTAAGCTCCCCAAGATCGAATATGTGGTGTATGCTGACCCCCACGTTTCTTTATTGGCCTCTTGTAATTCAAAATTCGGCTTTCCTGTCAGCGACCTTGCCTCACTTGATACCGCTTCTTTAAACAGAGAAGACGTTTTGGTTATATGCGGTGAGATCCCTGAAAACATTACAAATAAAGACTTGGAGAACGCAATAACTTTAGGGCACACTAGTGAGAATGCAGTTACTGAAAGATTTCACAGTAACGAACACATCCGTTATTCCCTATCAGATCACTGCGATCCTACAAGGGAAAAACTGATTGACGATTCTTTGCACTATTTTCTCAGATCATTGTTCCGTAAACAAGATTTCTGGCCCAAGCAAAGAGAGATTATCAGTAAAACCCTGGAATTGCACTCAGTATTGGGAGTACTCCCCACGGGGGGAGGGAAATCCCTAATATACCAATACAGTGCTTTGATGCAACCTGGATTCTGTATCGTTATTGAACCTATCCGCTCTTTGATGAAAGACCAGCATGAAGAGCTTTCCGATCTGCAAATTGATTCCATATACATCAATTCGGATCTTGAACCGGAAGAGAAATTGACAAGGTTGAACCGTTTTATCGCTGGTGAGAGCTTGTACCTGCTTATGTCTCCAGAACGCATGCAGATGCCGCTAACCAAGATAGATTTGCTGTATATGTCAAACCAACGGCGTTACGCTTCTTACTTTGTGATCGATGAGGCGCACTGTGTTTCAGAGTGGGGACATGATTTTCGTCCCAGTTACCTTAGCCTGGCCAAAAACGCGGTGGACTGTTTCAAGACGAAATTTGGCAAGCCGTTACCACTGATAGCGCTGACAGCAACAGCTTCTCTTGATGTGCAGCATGATGTTCAGAAAGAAATGGCTGTCAAAGGTTCAGGGCTTCCCGATATTGTTACCGATCCGATCAAGAGACAGGAGATCGACTACTACTTCCTGAGGGCTACTGACAAACACGAAGAACTGGGTAAGCTATTCAGCTCACTTACCAACGAATCCTGCCAATTCCCAATCTCAAAAGAGAACGCCGCACTGGTCTTTTGTACATACAAAAAGGGACAGACAGGAGTATTTGGCAGCCGCAACGATGGTTTCTACTACTCTCTAAAGAGACGATACGATGAGCATATCGGTGTGGGCTACTTTAGTGGGACCGATGAAAAAGACACTCAAGTATCCGTTGAGGATATGAACAACTATCAGGACTTGTTTAAAGGAAGTCAGATTGGCATCATGGTGGCGACCCAGGCCTTTGGTATGGGTTTTAACAAACCTAACATCCGTTATAGCTTTCATGTAGATCTACCCAAATCCATTGAGTCTTTCGTACAGGAATCAGGTCGCATAGGCCGCGATAAGACATCTTCCAGCAGTTATTTACTTTATAATGAGAGAGACCGGGATTTCAAGCAACAACTTATGAATAAGTCCCATGTGTCGAAGGAACTAGCTGCAATTATACTAAATGAAATCTTTGGGATGAAATCAGAGGAGAATAAACTTGATATCAAGAAACTCATATCGAGGGTCGATTATTATAGCAAATGGCCAAAAGAGCCCGAGCACAAAAGGATTTACTTTAACCAAAAAATCAAGGAAGTTGGCGACAGTAACCAAGCGGCCAATAACAAAACACGTGCTTGCTATTTCGACCTGGGGTTGAAGCAGTTAGTTAATGACCAGAAAAAGCCAGTTGATAATGGCTTGTTTGAGGAGGTTCGCTTTGCAATCGAACATACCACTCTGCTTACAGACATTCTTATACCGCATTCAAAACGTAGTCTTTTAGATATCATAACGTTCGACAACAGCCTTGTTTATCACCATAAGATTTCAAAATATGAGTTGTTCAACTCCTTGAAGAACAACACTGATTACAACCAATATGTCAGAAGATATGAGCTGGAAGTTAACTTTGATGTAGTGCAGAAACAAAGTGAGTTTGTATTGTATCGTTTGCAATTGCTAGGCATTATTGAGAACTATTCCAACAACTATTCAAGTGGAGATTTCGAGGTCGAATTCAAGGTACCCGGTATTGATACTATTATCAAGATTTACGAGGCATATCTCGAAAAATATCGCTCCAAGGCATTCGTTCACAAAAGAATAACTGCTCTTAAAGGTATGCTTGACTCAGATGATCTGTTTGACCGTTATTCTCGCATCTTTGATGATCTTTCTGGTTTTTTTGATGAAAACATTCAGAAAAAAAGAAACCAGGCCTTGCAGGAGATGTATCAGATAGCAGAAGTGGGACAGCAAAAGAGCAATGAAGAGATCAGGGATATACTTGACCGGTACTTCAACTCCATATTCATGGGAGATCTCTCTGCCGACACAGACGGTGGCAAGGAAGAACAACTTGATACGATCGCTAAATATATCGGAGAAGTCCTAAAACCTTCTAAGGGTTCTCCGAAAGGAAACCTCGAACAACTAGAGGGAGCTTGTTCCAGGTTGTTGCAAGAGTATCCGGATAATTATATTCTGCTGATACTGCGCTCCATGACTCTGCTGTGTCTTGCTGATTACAACCAAGAGATGATAAGCACCGGTATGGACTATTTCAGGAAAGGATGGGCTTCATTGTTCGAGAGCATTGATGAAGCAGGTATGGAAAGGGTTTATAATCAGATATGCATCCCCTTCCTGGCTGTGTTACACCAAGATCTGGCAGACCACGAATACCAAGTCTGCCACAGTGTCATTTTCACGCTTTACGTGAATAAATTGCTTAAAAACCACAACAAATATCTAACAAATTATAGAGGTACTGATGGATAACTATGACAACATTGCACAAGACCTGAAACAAACTATTGACGAATACAGGCAGAATTTGGAATATTTGAAGGATAGGTTTGCAGATATTGGTAGTATCATTATTGAGTTGGATCAGATAAAGCTGCAAGCGCAACACTCGGAATTGAAGGGACAGGAGTTGTTCGAAAAATTGTCCGGCCTGGAATTGAAACACGCTGACCTGTCGAATCAGATGGCAGTGCTGTCGGCGGATTACGATAGTGCATTAACCAACCTCAAAAACCAGCACAATGAATGGAGTAAGGCTATTGATAGCATAGTTCGTGATGTATCGGCTTCGATAACCGATCTGAGAACGGATTACAATGATAGATTGAACAAAGCAGTGGCTGAGATATCTCTTCAGGCCAAGCAGGAAGCCGCCTCGATTGAGCAGTTTTTGCAGCAATTCTCTAAAGAACAAGTAGCTGAAATTGAAGATCTACGTAATGCGGTAATGTTGGATATCAAAACTAACCGAAAGACTAACATAGCTGGTTTCATCATTATTCTGGCCTTCATTATTGGACTGATAGTTTTTCTTATAATGTCCTTGTAGTTTTGTAGTATGGGTCATAGAACCATGAAAGACTCGATTATTACCTAATTTTTTTAGTCAGAATCCATATTAGCAAATGCTTACTGACGGATAGCTGTAACAACCTGCCAAACTGCTGTCATAATCTGGCATTATAGTGTCACCTAGAGAAGATTTTTCTGCGATTATGCCATACGGGTTTAACGTTATCAAGTTCCCGATAAGCACTAATCCTATTTAAACTCCTGAGTTGACCCAGTATACCTTTCTGGACTTTTCTGCCGATTTTGGGCACGTTTTGGCGGGAGATAACCACGTATATGTACTGCCTCAGATCAACTACTTCAATTGATGCCAGAGCCTCCAGATAGATATAGACCCACTGTCTGGATTTGCCGATAGCTTGAGCAATCTCTCGGATGGACTTGTATTTGCCTTGTTCCAGGATGTCCAGTAGCCTGTGGGCATCTGCAATGCTGAAAGTCCAGCCCTTATAGTGCTGATAACCGATCCTGGCTTGATAGCGGTTGGCTCGGACATAGATGGGAGGACTATCTTCTATCTGTTTGATTGCCTGGCTTTGGAGCAGGTCGGGCAGTAGCTTTTCTGTTGCTTCCATGTTTACACTGGTCAGCTTGGATATTAGTTCTGCATTGAATGGGCGATCATATTGTCTGATGAAGTTGAGGATGAGTTCTTTATCCGTCATCCTGACCTCAATCATCCAGATCTGCTTGCGAGACTATTTCCAGGTTCTTGTATCTGCCTATCTCTTCCACTGAGCGGATAAGCTTCATGGCTTTGCGGACATTGCCGCAGGAATGGAAGTGGACATACTCAACAATATCAGGATGGAACTTAATCTCCATGATCTCACTGCATAACTGGGCTATGTCCCTCTTGGGCAGGTCTTGAAACTCGTAGAAGAAATTGCATCGATCAAAGTAGTATTCATTGATCTGATTCAGCTTGTCCTTGGCATTTTGCATCCCGACCAGGATGACAATCGCTGTGGTCACATCCACGATATCCCTGATCGCTCCCAAGAGCTGGGGATGGCGAAAGGCATAGTCTATCTCATCAACCACGATGATCGTATCCTTGTGATCCTCCAGAACGGTTATACACATCATGAAGAGGTCATTAGCTGTACCGTAGGGTATGTACTCTCCCATACCAAATCTCTTGTATAGGGCTAAGAGCAGCTTGGAGGCAAATGCCTTGGGGGTGGTAGTTGCCTCCAGCCTTAGATAGAGATAACCCTGACTAAAAGCTATTCTACTGGCATAGGTGGTCTTTCCCAGTCCAGGTCTGCCATACAGCAAGCCAAGTCCTACCATCTCCAGCTTAGGTCTGGTTAGCAGGTATTCGATGCATTTGTCTGCGGCTATCACGTTCTGAGTTCTGACTAGTGTTCCCTGTTTCATGTTATCCTCCTATTAGTTTATCCCTATGCGTTTGAGGAGTTCTGCTCTTGAGAGGTTTACGAATGGTGACTGCCCATTCTTAGCCTCAACCTGTGCTTGCTTATCATCAGACAATTCTTCTGTGTGGGCGATCGTTTGCGCCGGATCATTATCAGGTAATTCAGTATTCTCGTGGTTAACATCGTCTTGATGGTTATCTTTAGAAAGTGGGCTCACTTCATCTGTTGGCGTAACCTCACCTTGAGCTATGGCTTCTTGATCAGCCTGGGCTCTTTGTTGAGCTTTGTAGTACTCCCTAGCCGTTTGGCTGAAGCCAATCGCGAACTCCATGGCTGGTTTATCATTACCGGGCTGGTATTCTAGTCCTATACGGTCGAATGATTCTTTGATTTCCTTAAGGATTATCCTATCCATCTCCAACTCTGCCAGTCTCTCTTTCTCCTTGGGATCAAGCTGTTCCCGTTCTTCCGGACTCAGCATATCCTGATGTTTCGGCAATCTCATCATCATCTTTCTGGTCATCTCCTCGATGATCTCGTCACTATCCTTGGGTGGCGCGTCCAGCATGGGAGGACTATTGAAAAGTGCTCTGGCACCCTGATCCTCAAGCTTCTCCTGCTTCGATGGGGAGTTGCTTAGTATCTTATCAACTGCTTTCTGCGAGTTCACCACCCACTTCTTGGCACTGCGTTCTTTCTCCCGTCTGAGGCCCTTGATCTCTTTGTATTCCTTATTCAGTTCCTTATGCGAGACTGCCTTATCCATCGAGACTTCGATGAACGGATGCTGCGCTTTTCTGAGTGCAGCCTGACAGATGAAGACATCGTTCTTGTCATAGACCACGATCCACCTGGCATCGCTGTAATCGAACCTGATTATGCAAGGCTGACCCACGTGATTAACCAGTTCCCGGTGCCAGTAGACCTTCTTATCCAGCCTGATGCCTTCTGCGCGGATATTCTTACGCTCCATCGCCATCATCAGGAAGTTGAGCCTGGAGATCTCGATTTGGCGACTCTCGGCTATCCTGGCAGCACTGAATACTTCATAGGGAGTGCGTCTGTTAAGTGAGGTATGCGGAGTCTCACCATAACAGAACCTCACGTAGAAAGCGATCATCTGCATTGTCTCTTCAATCGTCGGTGGCTTACCGGTATAGAGCTTCTTTGCCCAGACTTCATTTCTATGCAGGACAGAGGGCTTATCGTCAACCGATGCGCCTCTGAAAGTGGTGATGAACCGCTCAAATTGCTCTTGGAAGGTCTTAAAGAACCGTTCGATGATCTTGGCCTTGGCATTGTAGCTCTCGGCGAATCTCACTCCGATATTGAGCCGGGGGAAGATTCCACCCAGTTCCTTATTCAGATCATGTTCTTCCCATCTCTCATGAAAGAGCTTGGCTCGGAAGGCTTTGCCGTTATCCAGATAGACATACTTAGGTAACACTGCCATGGTACCACTATTGTTATCGGCGATCTGAGCGCAGTTGATAAAGCCATTGCGGAAGGCTGTCAGGATATGCTGGCTATCCTCGGTAAAGGCAAGTGATGCTCCCACCGGATATCTTGATGCCCAGTCCATCACCATGATCATCGTCATGCGTTGGGCTCTGCCGGTCTGAGGATTGAGGATATCGAAGGAGAGGGTATGTCCGTCTGCCACCCAGACCTGTCCTACCTCCAGAGTGCTATCATCTCTCATAATGCTCTTGATGACATTCTCAGAAACAAACTTGCTGCCGTCTCTGGCTTGATGCCACTCTGCCGGATGCCTGGCTGCCCATTCCTCGCACCAGCGTCTGAGCGTCCGTTCATTGGTCTTGGATTCAATAACTCCATTTCTACTCATCTGCTTGAGGTTGGTGATGGCAGAGCCGATTTTGATGCGATTGGGATTGAGCAGCAGATGCAAGAGGTATTGCTGTTCCTGATAGCTGATCTTGCGTTCTTTGTATTTGCCCTTGCTCTTGTGGATCAGGGCATACATATCGAGGTTGGTCTCATGGTAGATACGCAGCCATTCTCTAAGCGCTCTCTCTTTCCTGGGTCCTTTGAGGTTATACAACTCCGGAACCAGTCTCTTGCCGTTATAGTCACTGGTGATCCGTTTCCAGGCCAATACCTTGGATTCTGCACCATACAGCCTGCGAATCACTTCCTGGCAGAACCGGCCATAGAGTTGAGCCTCTTCCTTGTATAAGAGCCTTTCCTCTTCCACCGGAGCTAGGTCGAGAAAGTCACTGCCGAAGTCGATCACTACACCATTTTCCTTGGCTTCGTGGATTAGGGTGAGTTTGCGTTCGAACTCCTGATAGTCCTCTAAAGTCTCATAGACCGTTTCAGACTCTAGGTTATTTTCGGAACTATCGGCCTTAGCATTATACTGCTGGCGGTAAGCGAGCAAGAAGCTATAATCGACAGGCGCATCACCTTCACCACTTTCCACGCCAATTCCAGCCCTCACCTCTGGAGCTACTTTGCATCTACCACCACTCTTGATCTCCAACTTCAAGCCCTGGCTCTCCATCAGTTCTTGCAGTTCATTTAGCTTATTCCGGTATTCTCTCAGGAATTCCTCAGTCGGTCTGCCATTATAGGGAAACATCTGCACCTCCCGCTGAATCCTTGATCTTCGAGGCTAGGTCATTACCATTATCATAGTAGACTAGGAAGACACTGGGATAGGTGTGATCCCCCAGTTCGATCTCTTCCTCAAAGTAGAGTTCCGGTTTACGCAGGCTATCTCTGAATCTGTCATACTCCGCCTGAATGATCTCTTCGGTTGCCAGAACAAAGGTCTTGATCGTGGCTCCGTTCTTAGTAGGTATCTGATGCTTAATTGCGGTCAGCTTCCCCGCATCCACCATTCTTCTGATCGTCTTCAGATTCTTGTTCATCAGTAAGGCAACCCTATCGATGGGTAGCCAGATAAAATCGACTTTCATGTCCATGTCCAAGTCCTTCAAAAACTGCGACCCACTTGGACATTTCAGTCTTGAATCCTGAAAAATGCGCTCAAGCGCTTGGACATTTTGGCCTCTCATCATAGTTATCAATGAGTTAAGCCTCATTCCCACCCCCGCTTGGACAGGGGTACCCGCTTGGACATTGCCCTTACTTGCCCGTTTCTGCACTTCCGATTGGCAGCGTTTCTTGGTAGTCATTCTACACCTCTCTTATGTATATAGTAGGGTGCTAACAACCACAAGCGCAGAACCTTGGGAAGTCCTTTCTGCGAGTTTGCCAGCTTTCTTACGCATTCTCCGGCAATACGTTATAATCCACCTGGGTCACACTATAATCTTTAGTATTGACTCCAAACCACCTTGCAGCAGAATGGCATCTGGAACTAATCTTGCAGCCGTGCGGATATAGTCAATAGTAAAGTTACTGTATGGAGACCATGATGAATAAACCGACTATCGGACAACGCCTTAGCCTGGTGATTAAGGCAATGCGACTCAAGGATTACCAGTTTGCCAATAAGTATGGCATCTCGCGTGCCTCGCTTTCCCGCTACAAACTGAATGAGCGATATCCTGATCCGGAGTTCTTAGAAGCACTCTCCAAAGATCAGATAAACCTCCACTGGCTCTTTACTGGAAACGGCTCTATGTTTGCCAAGGACGAGTTCCAAGAGTTTATCCAATCTAACCAGGCACCTACAAACCTAACCAATCCAGATACCTCAAATCCAACTATTATCTCTCCAATTATACATCCAATGACCGATCAGGACTACGATCCTACTCGATCTATTACCTTTCCCATCGTGGGTGAGATCGCTGCCGGACCTCCGATGGAGATCAGAGACGAGTGGAGTCAAGTCGGTCAGATTCAGTTGCCGATCTCATTCCTACCCGGCAACCCCAAGCAATATACTGTCTTTCAAGTAAATGGACAGAGCATGGAGCCTGTTATCCAGCATCAGGACATCGTGGTCATAAAGAGCAATCAGAGCTGGGAAAATGCCGATGGGAAAATTGCAGTTGTAAGGACTGACGATGGTCTCACCATCAAGAAGGTGCAGATCGACCACCACAGGCAACAGATTATCCTCCAACCATTTAATATAGACTACCCGGTTCTGGTTTTAGACTCAGATTGGAATTACGGAGCTCTCCTGATCGGCACAATCGCACTCCAATTGCGCTTTTTCTAATTTCAAAGTTTCATTTTTCCAACTGCTCTTTCCAAAGCCTGTCCAAACGCCTCGCTAATTTGCAGTTATAGTGTCAGCAAACAGTCCAAAAACGTCCAAATAGGCGCTTGGACATTTCCAAAGCCAGTCCATCGTATCTCGCCACCAATCAAAGCCTTATACCCACTTTCCCCTTGTGTCACTTCTTGCAGCTTTGGGTGTCAGTTTATATTCGGGAAAATCGGTGAAAAATGGAGAGTCACCCTTTTAAGTATACAGTCCAGACCACTGAGAGCAGTAAAGGTGGAATTCATGGGGAAAATCGGTGAAATCCGGTTATCGTAGAACATGCCAATGGACCGGATTAGCGGGGCGATTGGTTATAGCGTAATAGATTACATAGTATAAATATAGCACAGAGGAGGAGAGTAGTGAGAGCCAGATTCACAAATGGTGTAGGTGCCTATTCGGGCAAAATGGATGGTGTGGTTTTTTGCCATTATCGGCGGGAGGGCATGGTTTTGGCGCGTAAATACACCTATCCCACCCTCACGGAGAATAATCACAGATTGGGGGGAACCACAGCCAATCTGCATAGCATCAAGCCGTCTGAGGGTTTCAAAAACGATTTGCGCATCTATCTGGGTAGATATAATGCATTGCGGGAGAATGAAGGCAGATATGTGCGCTCCTGGGTGAACATGTATCTGAAGCTGATGCGGGAAATGTCGCGGCGGGATGGCAGCATCGATCTACTTACCCTTAGCCGGGAGGAGATCTTCACGCGTGATCTGCCCTGCATCAGCGTTGCCAGAGCCGTGGATGCGGGATTGTTGCCTGTGGTTTATGATTATGCGCATTTGGATCGGGAGTTGTAAGGCGTGGTGTGTTACATGATTGAGCATGGGGCTATGGATAGTGTCATATCAATCTGTGGTAGATTTCTGGCGGTGCTACAGCGAGAGCCCCGGATCAAGAGTGTTGTATTTTTCAAAGCCCTGGAAGGGCGGCACTCCATAGCTTGGCGGCGTGAGCCCAAAGATGAGAATGTGTATACCATGCAAGCCCTGGAAGGGCGGCACTCCATAGCTTGGCGGTGTAAGCCCCAAGATGAGAATGCGTATGCCATGCAAGCCCTGGAAGGGCGGCACTCCATAGCTTGGTGGCGAAAGCCCCAAGATGAGAATGCGTATGCCATGCAAGCCCTGGAAGGGCGGCACTCCATAGCTTGGTGGCGAAAGCCCCAAGAAATGAATTAGTTTATTGATCAAAGGAGGAAAACATGCCCTCATCATTTTGTCAGGTAGCCATACATTTGATCTTTGGGTTAAGACGCCGTCAGAAGTTTCTTACAAAAGACGTGCAAAGCTTCATACATGGCATTATCACACAAATCAAAGGTGTCCCAATTCAAGTAGGCGGGACTACCGATCACGTGCATATTTTGTGTTATCTGCCCAAGGATCAGAGCATCTCAGATTTTGTCAGGATTATCAAAGCGAATAGCAGCAAATGGCACAATGAACAGGGTTTTGGTGTGATGCACTGGCAAACTGGTTATGCAGTTTACAGTGTGAGCAAAACGAACCTCAGTAATGTCTCTGATTATATCGCCAACCAGGAGGAACATCATCGCAAGGTCAGTTTTGCAGATGAGATGAAGCAATATCTGGGTTGTAAGACAGGATTGAAAGTATGGAGTGACTGGTTTGGAGAAGAATCAAAATAAGCTGGGGCTCACGCCACCAAGCTATGGAGTGTCGCCCTTCCAGGGCTTCTCAGTTGTCATGGATCGTACCTTGGGGCTCACGCCACCAAGCTATGGAGTGCCGCCCTTCCAGGGCTTGTTATGAGGATCCCAACTGATAAACCTAACAACAAGATTGATACAACAACAAGAGTGTTACAACAACAAGAGTGATACAACAACAAGAGTGAAACAACAACAAGATCGTTACAACAACAAGAGTGAAACAACAACAAGATCGTTACAACAACAAGAGTGATACAACAACAAGAGTGATACAAGGATGAACTACGATGCGACATTATGCAGTTTTCACTGCACAATTGGCAGAATTCTTTGCAGATTCCTTTTTACAGAATTCGTCACTTTGCCCACACATGAAGTCCAAAGAGCCCAAAACCATGAGGTTGATCTTAACTTGTGGAGGCTCTTTGAACTCCATGCTTCAAATGGCTCCGAACTATTAATAAGGAAAACCCAGCCACAAATTCATTGACAAAAATTCGTGCTTATCTTCCATACTGCCGGATTACGAAAAAAGGAAGTTTCATGGCACGGCTTTTCAGCAAGGACTATCATCTGCTATCCACAAGCTGGTATTTCAATCATGCAGTTATCGCATTGTCCCAGGGGGATTTGTGGTATTGGCACACCCTGGATGAAGCGGGTAACTACAAGCTGCGTTTCTTTCCCGGGCAGGACAAACGGGAGCACTTCAGCGCTTATGTGGATGTAGTCTATGATCCGCGGCAGGAGCAAATCCTCTCTCACCATTGCCATGAATGCAAAGAGGAAGAAAGCTGCCGCCACTATCTATCCCTGCTGCGCTATGCCTATCTTTACCTTTCCACCGATATTTTCGAGCAAGCTCCCGTACTCACCTGCGATGGTGATTCGCTGAGGGGTGAAGTGCGCTGGATGAATCTGGCGCATGAAGCTCACATCCGCATCGAAGGCATCTTCGATCCCCATGCTGATAAGATCCGTTTTTACCATAAAGACTACAAATCCCTGGATATCCTGGCGCTGCTGAGTGCCTTGAATGCAGATAAAGGGACTGATCCCGAATACGAGAGAAATCTGGGAGTCTTCAGTGTCTATGAATTGCAGCTATTTGAATTTTTGCATGCGAACCGGGCGGCCTATAGCCCCAAGGGGGGATTCTGGAGCCTCTACAAGCGGGATTTTGCCGCAGCGCTGACGATCTTGGAGCATCTTAACGGCAAGGTCATCATCGCAGAAAGCTCGGAGCCCCTGATCTTTGCCAAAGAGCCTTATCCTCTGGCACTAAGGATCGAGCCTGCCGGCAAGGACAATTTCCGTTTGCTCGCCGTGCTGGTGGATGAGCTTTCGATCTGGTATGCGGGATATCCCAGCTGGCTATTCTTCCGCAATCAGGCGTTCAAGGTCTTCCTGCCGTTTAAGGACGAGGTTACAGACAAGATATTCAGCGGGGATATGCTGCTCTCGGAGCGGGATCTGGTCTATTATCGCAGCATCGTGCATGGTGAACTTGCCCGCAAGAATGTCTATCTGGATTTTGACAGCCGGATCGAGCTGCCTCTGGTGATCGATACACCTCCCAAGACTTTACTGAAGCTGCAATTGCTGCAGGATATGATCCTCATGGAAGGCTTTCTGGAATATCAACCCGGATATGCGATCCCTATGGCGGTCTTGAAATATGGCAAACCCCTGATCTACAGCAGCTACACTGGCGGTGAAGAGGGGGCTCAGGCCTGGTTTTATCTGCCTCCGGAGGTTTATGCCAAAGTGGAAGCCCTATTGGATAACCTGCCAGAGCCGGATATGCGGCACTATGAGCAGAGCGGGCAATTGGTCTTTGCCGGAGAGGAAGTCCTGGAACAGCTCAAACAGGCAGTCTTTCAGCTTTCGGATCAGGATTGGGAGATCGAGATCTCTACCGAGCTCAGGAGCCAGTTTGTCACTCGTATCCAATTGGAAGTGGAAGTTCAGGCTACCCGCAGCGAAGAAATAGATTGGTTCAGCTACAGCGTGAACTACCGCTATCGGGATATCACTTTCACACATGAGGAATTGCGCAAGTATTTCCGCAGTAAGGACGATTTTATCCATACCGCCGATGGCCGCATCCTGTTTATCAGCAATCCGGAAGTATTTCACGAGGTGGAAGCACTGGTTTCCCAAAGTGACAGCACCCACGACAATATCTATCGGGCGCGCATCCTGGCTTTGCCCTATTACCAGCGGCTAAGGCAGGAAAATCCCGCTTTCCGGCTCTATGGCGACGAGTATCTGGAAACCATGTTCAAGGATCTGCAACAGCGCCGGACAGAGCATGTGCGGGCTTTGCCTTACTATTTACAAACTGTACTGCGGGGATATCAGAAAGCTGGAATCAACTGGCTGGAGATGCTGAAACACTATCATCTGGGAGGGATCCTGGCTGATGAAATGGGGCTGGGCAAGACCATTCAAGCCCTCACCATCATCCTCAGTGCCCCGGAAGATACAGTATGCGCTGTGATTTGCCCCAAGACGCTGTTATACAACTGGGCTGCGGAGATCGAGAAATTTCATACCAATATCACCTTCGCCATTGTGGAAGGCAGCAAAGAACGCCGCAATGAACTATTGAACAGCCCCAATATCCGTCTCTTCATCATGAGCTACTCCATGGTTCTGAACGATCTGGAAGAGCTGAAGAAGCACCAATTCGAGTGGATTGTGCTGGATGAAGCGCAGAATATCAAAAACGTCTCCGCCCAAAGAACCGCAGCGATTAAAAAGCTCTCGTCATCACACCGTCTGGCGCTTTCAGGAACCCCAATCGAAAACAATATGACGGAGCTGTGGTCGATCATGGACTTTCTCCTGCCGGGGTATCTGGGCAATCTCAAACGCTTTAAGGAAAACTATCTGGCCTCAGAAGACGACAAAGGGGCAAAGCTCTCGCTGAATCGGGCTGTGAGTCCCTTCCTGCTGCGCAGGATCAAGCGTGAAGTGCTGCTGGAGCTGCCGGATAAACAAGAGCAAATCTCCTGGTGCAAGCTCAATCCGATCCAGGAAAAGCTGTACCTGCAGATCATCGAGATGGTACAGAAAAAGCTGATGCCGGAAGGCAAGGAAAGCTACAGCTATGTGCACATCCTGGCTGCCCTCATGAAGCTGCGGCAGCTTTGCAACCACCCCAGCCTCGCCAATGAGGATATCCTGCCGGAAGTATCTGCCTCCACAAAGCTGGAGCAGCTTTTGGAACTGGTGCAGGAATCCATCCAAAGCGGGCATAAGGTGCTGGTCTTTTCCCAGTTTGTGCAGATGCTGCAGATCATGCGCAAGGCTTTTGACGAGTTGGGAATTAAATACAGCTATCTGGATGGTAAAACGAAGGATAGAGTCACTCCGGTACAGCGTTTTGAGCAAGATCCTGATCTGAAGCTGTTCCTCATCAGCCTCAAGACCGGTGGCACAGGGCTGAATCTTACGGCAGCCGATACGGTAATCCTCTATGACCCCTGGTGGAATCCCATGGTGGAAAACCAAGCAATAGACAGGGCTCACCGCATCGGCCAAACCAAGAAAGTGCAGGTCTTCAGGCTGATCTCCAAAGGCACTGTGGAGGAGAAGATCCTCGCCCTGCAAAAGAGCAAACTGGAGCTCTTCAACGACGTGATCGAAGGCGGAACCAGCGTCCTGAGATCCATGAGCATGGACGAACTCAAGGGCTTGTTCAGCTACCCCTGATCCCTATTTACCTGCCACACTCACGCCATCGATCAAGAGCGCCGGAAGGCGGGTGGAAGCCAGCTTGTGGCTGATGTTTTCCACTGCCTGCACTTGGGAAAGGGTCTCATAGGCGTTGCCAGTGAGCATGCAATCCTTTACTCTGCCGACCAGGCGGCCATTTTCAATATAGAATCCGCTGGCAACGCCCACGGAGTATTCGCCATTGAGGATATTCCCGGAGTGCGCACCCATCAGTGAATAGACGATCAGGCCTTTGTCGATGCTGGCGATCATCTCATCCAGGGATTTGTCTCCGGCATCCAGACACAGATTCAAGGGCTGGGCTGAAACGATGCCGCTGATGCCACTGAGGAAACCATTGCCAGTAGGGGCAAGGTTCAGCTTGTGAGCATAATTCAGGTCTGTGATGATGCTTTTGAAGATACCGTTTTCGATCAGCACCAGATCCCGCGTGGGAGTGCCTTCATCATCGAAAGCCACGGATGAGACCAATTCTGGATCGTGAGGCTGCTGCCGCAGGGTAAGCTTGGCTGAGACGATCTGGTCACCGGTTCTGCCGCACAAGGGTGAAACCTTATTATAGATATTGATCGGGGAAATCCCCGCCAGGAATCTGGAGAACAGCGCATAAGGTGAGGATTCGGCAAAGATCACCGGCATCCGGCCTGTAGGCGGAGTCACCACATTTTCGCTGATCTTAAAGAGCTCGATCAGTTTATCCAGCTTGGCAGCGCTGAGCTGGCAGCGGCCTTTATCGGACTCAAATTCAAACAGACCGGAGCCTGTGCCCGGAAAGACCATCTGCACATAGGCAAAGAAGCTGGAATGTTTGTGGGCAAGATCCGTGCCTGCGCTGTTCATCACGCGGTTGGCTCCGGAATCATAGCCAAAGCCCAGATTCACCTGACCTTTGGTGCGGGCTTTGATGTAATCAATGGTTTTTTTACCTTCTGCGATCAATTCATCTTTGGCGATGCTTTCGATCCCGGGAGCGTAAGTATCCAGCGCTACCACTTCTTTGGTGAGGGGAAAATCAAATCCCACCTGCATGCCGTTTTTGGCAGCCAGCAAAGCTTGATCCACCAGAGCCTGAGCATCCAGCAAATTGCGGGTATGAGCTTTGCCCAGCTTGCCGTCTTTGATCACCCGGAGGGCGATTCCAGAGCTGAGCGAGGATTCGGCTTTATCGGCTTTGGCATCATTGAAGCGGATGCTGTCGCTGCTGCTATCTTCATAATACACTTCAGCCTGATCTGCGGCTTGGGTTGCGAGGGTCAAGAGCTTTTCCATTTATCTGCCTCCCACGGTTAATTCTTTGAAATAGACATGCGGGCCTCCCAGGCAGGAGCGGATATTGGTCTGCCCTTTGCCGCAACCGCCGGACTCATTAAGCACGAAGTCATTACCGATCATCTCCACATTCATGAGGGTGGTATAGAGATTGCCCACCAGATTGATATCCCGGATCATATCAGTGATCTTACCATTCTTCACGAGATAGCCGTAGTTTGCCCCGAAGGTAAAATTCTCCCCGGAGGTTTGGCCACCCATGGCATCACAGATGTACAGGCCATTGTCCATAGCCGCCAGTAGTTCTTCCAGGCTGTAAGCTCCCGGCTCGATGAAGATATTGCCCATGCGCACGATCGGGGCATAGCGGAAGTCCTCGGCGATGCTGTGGCCGCTGATGGGTTCATTCATCTCGGCTGCGGTAAAGCGGTCATGCAAACGTCCGGTGAGGACACCATTGGTCATCAGCGCCACCCGGCGCACTGCTACGCCTTCTTCATCGTATTTATAAAACCCCAGTTGGCCGGGCATAGTGGCGTCATCGATGATGCTGAGGCAATCTGTACCCAGCTTGGTGCCGAGCTGCATTTTCTTGCGCAGATCAGGAAGGTCTTTCACGATATCGGCCTCGGAGAAATGCCCAAAGGCTTCATGAGTGAATACTCCTGCCATGCCAGGATTCAGCACCATGGGATAGGTTCCGGCGGTAACAGGAGTGGCAGAGAGCAGATCAGCAGCGATCTTGGCACGCTTCAGGGCTTCCGGTTCCCGATTGCGGACTTTATGAAATCCGTCACTGCCTCCAAAGGTCATTCTCACAGTCTGGGTAAGCGAGCCTTCCTGACTGATGATGGAGCCGCCCAATTGGGATGTAACCAGCTCTTCATTGATCTCACTGCCTTCGCTATTCACGAAGAATTTGTTGCGAAAAACATCTGAATAACCGATATCCACATTGGCAATTTTGGGTTGGCGCAAAAGCAGCTCGGAATAAGCTCTGGCGACCCGGATTTTCTCCTGCAGGGAGATTTCACGGGGGTCTTCATTGAGCACAACTTTCACGGTATCCACCACTTTGGGGGCGGGAGCAAGGCGCTGTGCCTGATCCCGGTGAGGTGCCATTACCAGGGCATTTTCCAGAGCCTTGCGAATCGCCAGCCCTGCTTGCTCCGGCTTGGTGAAGCTCACGCTCGCCAGACTGCCGTTTTTTAACACGCGCAACACAAATCCATCTTCCAGATTTGAGCCGCATTCACGGATCTCGCTTTTACTGAGAATCAGGCGGTCAACCCGCTTGGTCTCGTAGCGAATGTCGAAATAGTCAGCCTCAAGATTGCTGACCATGGCCTTGAGTTTGTCAATCATACATTCTCCTGTACAGATTGGTTTGCCCGGTTGGGTTTGGGTAGATGGCAGTTTCAATCATACTCGCTGTCATCAGTAGAAATACAAGTCATCTTTGGGAGGGAGGATCCTTCCCTGGATGGCGGCTTCGGGGTGTAAGTAGCGGGAATCGTTTTCACAAGCGGCATAAAACCACTGGCGAAACGAAGAAATGTGGTTCTGATAGATCCTGGGGGTGTCCTTCCGGTAGCGAAGCAATTCCTGCTGCTGCTCTTGCGGCAGGGCATGCAGGATAGTGCGTCCCCAGGAGCGGTAAGAATTCCGTCCGGTATCGGTCAATTCCACCGCTGTGTGCGGTTTCTTCCCCTTAAAAGATTTGGTGATCCTGATATAGCCCGAATCTGCAAGGCGGTTCAGATGGGTGGTGATGTTTCCGGATGTAAGGCCGGTAAGCTCCATGAGATTCAAATAGTCCAGATCGCTGCAGCGGGACAAGAGGAATATGATCATCAAGCGGGCAGGACTGTGAATATCCAGATCCAGTCCGGCCAGCTGTTGCATGATATCCTGATGTTTCATATTACAAACCTCCATCAAGGTATGATTCATTTTCTGAGTACCTTGTATTTCAAGATGGTTTTATTGTCAAGATAAATCTGCTCGGGTGCGAATTTATAGCTGACTCAGCCTCGCCGCCTACCCATTCCCCAGTGCATTCATTTGTAGAGTTTTACCTCGTCTTGCTCTCGAGATCACCTCGAGCACTCGAGGTGATCTCGAGGTGAACCTGAAGTAAACACAAGTATAACAAGCAACTTCCAGGTTTGCAGTTTGTGTATATGTACACCCTGGATCGGAACGTCGAATACATTCGATTGGAGGTGCCAGATTTATCTGGTGTTCCGTCTGTGGATTGGATCGCAAACGTCTTCGTTTGCGAAGACCCTCGGTGCAAATCATACGCAGACAAGCCCCTTGGGCTCTGACATCATGACACATAGATATAACAACCTTGTAAAGGAAATGACACAAAAATCTCCTTGTACAAACATCTACCCCGTGTCCCCTTTAAGGCACACTTATTACACAAAATGAACTTTAGGGGGCACTCCACCATGGTGACCTGGCCTCCATTTCGGATCTCTTGACGGAAATAATGCAATTTCTAAAGGCATATAATGCATGCAGATAAGCACGATTAGAAAAGAATTCTCTGAGATTTGGCCCAATTGGCTCGTTGCTTGCGATTAGATATGGCGTGTCCCAATGGGATGCGAAAAAATAGAGTGACCCAAAAAAAAGAAATAACCCCAAAAAAGGAGAACACCATGGGAACCCAACAAATTCTTTTGATCGTACTCAGCGTAATCATCGTCGGCGTAGCAATCGCTGTCGGTATCTCAATGTTTAACAGCCAGTCCTACAACAGCAACAAGACTGCTATCGCTTCTGATGCACAGGGCTTTGCGGCTCAGGTCGTACAATATTACAAGACCCCCCAATCCCAGGGTGGATTTGGTAATGGCACTGCCACTGATGCTGATGGCGAATTGATCAATCTTGAAGACGTACAGGACGCTCTGGAATCCTATCTTGGTTTCACCGACACTGTTGGTGAAGGCGTTGGCGTTATCAATGAAAATGGCGAATACTGGATTTCCGCAATAGACGGCGATGCCGGCACTGTTGAAATCACTGGTCTTGGCAATGCAGTAAGGGGTGGCAATCAACCTCAGATCGTAACCACTGTTACTCTTCCTGCTGGCACCATTGTTGCTGTAGCTTCAGACGAACCTGTTGAATAATAATTCAGATTAAGAATTATTCAAACAGACCCTTTTCCCAAGATTGGTCAAGAAATCTCTTGACCAATCTTGGTATTAGAGGATAAGTGCGGTGTGAGGTGATTTGTGTAGAGGCAGAAAGGTTGAACAATATTCTAAGAGTATGCCAGACAGAAATATGAAAGAAGTTTCAGCAACCCTGCACGACCCAGACCGTTTCGGTACAAAGCCTGATCAGATGAGGGATTTGCACCAAAACAGTATGAGCTATTCACGATAAGGAGCACCGATGGCGAGAGAATATAGATTCAAAGGCTTCGGACCTCAGGGCAAGCTGGTACAAGGCACTTACATGGCAGATAACGATAAAGCTGCCAAAGTGCACATGAGTAAGATCAGCGATAAATATCAGCTTCGCATCACCAATTTTGAGAAAAAGAAAGATTGGCTCTACAAAGTATATACTCAAGGGAAGAAGAAACCTTTTAATGGGCGTCAATCTGCTTATACAAAACAGGATGTGGCCACGGCTCTTACCAAGATGGGATATACCAAATTCCAGATTAATCCGGTGCTCTTCGATCTTCCCCAAAGGGTGTCTCTGCCAGATGTGATGATGTTTATCAAGCTCTCCACCACCATGCTGAAGGACAAGATGAGCTTTGGCAAGATCCTGGAGATGCTGGCAGAAGAGCAATCCAACCGGGCTTTCAAAGAAGCGCTGCAACAGATCGAGAGCCAGCTCAAAAGCGGAGCGGAAGGCAGAGAAGTATTTTCCCGCTTTACCCATATCTTTGGCAAATTCCCAGCTTTCATGCTGGGCCTGGCCACCCGCAGCGGTAGCATGGCCGATGTGTTCGAAGCCACCAGCAAGTTTATCGAACGCGATATGGAAATCCGCAAGAATATCAAGAAAGCTCTGATCTCCCCCATGTTTGCCGTACTCGCCACCATCGGCGCTGTGATGTATTATGTGATCGATATCTTTCCTGCCACGGCCGAGATGTTTCTGAAATACAATATGCCCCTGCCCCCGCTTACTAAATCCACCTTGGAACTCAGCAACTGGCTGGCTGTGTATTGGTGGGTGATCCTCCTCATTGTGGTAACTCCGATTGTGATTATCTGGCGCTGGTGGTCTACTCCCAAAGGTAAAATCTGGAAGGATCAGCGCATTATCAAACTACCCGTAGTGGGGCACTTGATCCATAAATCTTCGATTGAGATTTACTTCCGCGTGTTCGGCACCATCTATGCCGGCGCTGGAGACAATATTGAGACAATCCGCACCGCTGCAGAAGCCTGCCGTAATGCCTGGATGGAAGAGCGGATCAAACAAGTTACCATCCCCTTGATGCTCAGGGAAGGCGAAGCGTTTGTACCTGCCATGGAAGCCGCAGGGATATTTACACGTACATCTCTCACCCGCTTGCGTACTGGCCAGGAGACTGGTAACATCCTGCAGGCGGCCCAACAGATAGCCACATATTATGAGGCTGAAACCTCGTATAAGATGAATAACCTGATCGAGTACATTCAAACCATTGTGGGCTTGATCATAGCTGTTGCCATCACCTTCCTGACCGTGGTCTCGGCGGAGATTGCCACGATCTCGCCACCTGTAGCATAGATGCCATGATTCTCAGCAAGTTTGCCCGGTATCTGATCGACAAAGGATTCTTTGAAAGAGAGCTGGTGGAGGCTGCCAGCCAGAAGATGGCTGAGTATGGAGAGAATTCTGCCGGTGCTTTGGCCCGGATCATTGAGCATGACTTTGCTATCCCCCACGATAAGATCTATGAAGCTCTGGCGCGGCATTATGCATTTCCCCAGCAGGAAGTGGATATCGAGGCAATTCCGCATCGTACGATCGATAACTGCAAGGAAATCCTCAATAGATTCCCCGAAGAACTAAAGAAGAAGCTGCTGTATCACAAGATCTTCCCGTATGCAGTGCTATCGAAGGATCGTGAGGTGTTGCAGGTATTGGCCTCGGATCCTACCGACAAACTGATCCAGGAAATCCCCGAACAGACACCATACAAACGCATCGAGATCTATTGGTCGCACCTCAAGTCAATTGAGGATTTGATCGATAAAGTGGCCCCGCAAAAGAACGAGTTTCTTCAGCTTTTAGAAGAAGCCGGTCAGGTACTCACCGATATCGATGACGGCACCAGCGGGATGGATCTCAATGAACAAGCTCTGGATGAAGAGATCAACAAAAGCCTGCTGGTCAATCTCTTTGAGGGCGCACTGCTCGAGGCCGTACATCGGGACGCCAGTGATATCCATATCATTCCCAATGGCCGCACCACTATTGATATTTATTTCCGTGTGGATGGCAAGCTGCAGCTCTGGCACCGCCAGGAAGGTACTCCTCCCGAAGCCCTTTCGGCAGTTGTAAAAGATCGCTCCATCGGCGTGGACCGCTTTGAGCGTGATACCGCCCAGGACGGCTTTGCCCAAAGGCTGATCGATGATCATCTGATCCGCTTCAGGATTTCCATCATCCCCATCGTGTCATCCGAGTTTGACCGCCGTTTTGAGAGCATCGTGATCCGGGTGATCGACGACCGTAAGGTGATTACAGATTTCCATAAGCTGGGCTTCCAGGAACAAGCCGAAGCAGAATTTGTAAAATCTATATCCACTTCCAAGGGTATCATCATTGTCACCGGTCCCACTGGTAGCGGGAAATCGACTACCCTCATGGCTGCCCTGCACCATGTGATCAATCCCACTGTAAACGTGCTGACCTGCGAAGACCCGGTGGAATATGTGATCCGCGGTGCCCGCCAGCTCAAGATCGGGCACAAAATGAGCTTTGATCAGGCCATCCGGGCTATCCTCAGGCATGATCCAGATGTGGTGATGGTGGGCGAAATCCGTGACAAAATCACTGCCGATATCGCCGTCAAGCTTGCCAATACAGGTCACCTCACCTTTTCCACTTTGCATACAAACGATGCTCCATCTGCTGTTAGCCGTCTGTACAAGATGGGCATCGAGACCTTCCTGCTGGCCTATTCTATCAATATCATCATTGCCCAGCGCTTGGTGCGTAAGCTCTGTGTCCATTGCCGCCGCCCTCTTGCCAAAGAGCACTGGACTGCTGCCATGCAGATCGGGCTCACCCAGGAGGAGCTGGAAAGTGGCAAAATCTATGAGCCTGTGGGTTGTCCCAAATGCAACAATGGCTATAAGGGCCGGGTAAATATCGCCGAAGCGCTGTATTTCTATCCTGAAATCCGTAATGAAATCGTGAAATCCATAAACGACATCGATGAAGAGCGCATCCGCAGTGTAGCTGAAAAGCATGGTATGCTATCCATGCGCCGCAGCGGTATTGAACGTATGCGGGAAGGTCTTACCGACCTCACCGAAGTACTGTATGCCACGGCTGAGGATTAGAGTATGAATATGATGGAAATGGTGCTGGCGCTTTTCGCAGTGGTGTTGTTTACCTCCACTGCTGCCATGTACACCCGCCAGATCATGGATCATAATGACTACCTGATCAATGCCACTCAATATGTGCAGGCTACTCAGCTCTGCCATACCGCGCTGGATGAGATTGATGCCAAGCTGTTTGCCAAAATGATAACCTTCAGTAGCGTGAGAACTACCTATGCCAACCTCAACCGCACTATAGACCTCGCCTTCCCAGGCGATGTCTATAATCTTAATATCAGGGCAGTTGCCTGTGATTCTTTGGGAATCCCCATTACGAATCCAGCAACAAACCACATCTACGTCCGGGTACAGGTCAGAGCCACTACTGCCGGCCTGAGATTCCCCGTAATTATGCAACGGGTCTATACCAAGACCCATCTGAACATATAATGAATCTGATTATAGATCTCATCGGTGCAGCGATCGTGGGCAGTTTACTGGTCATGATGCTGATCACGTTTCATTTCCAGATGTTTGAGGCTGCCGATCGCATGGCCTATACAGTGAATATGATAGATCATATGGATCAAACTGCTACCCGGCTCAATAGTGTCATCGCCCTGGCAGGTGTGGGCTTTACTCCGGCGGAGGCTATACTGCATGCCACCCCGGACTCATTGGTATTCAGAACCTACTGGGACTTTCAAAATGATCAAATCGGGTTTGCACCTGTACGATTCTGTATTAAGCTGGCAGATATGCCAAATCCCTGGGGTACTGCAGTGGTGCTCTTGCAGGACAATGTGCCTCTGGACGATATGGGACACTTGTTTTGGATCAATGAGCTCAAGTTTCGCTACCTGACCAAGAACGATGCCTTTACTACCACTGCATCACAAGCTCGCAGCGCAGAAGTCCGTATTTCATATTTCCGTCCTGCCCCCCGACCTGGGGGAAGGCCTATCATTACCAAACTCCAATTTAAGTGTTACTTCATGAACGCCTATATGCGTGGAGCATAAAAGGAGGAATCATGGGACGTGCAATGCTATTCGTCGTACTGCTGATGGGAGCTCTATTTGCCAGGATCATGACTACAATCCAGCGCAGGATGTCTGATCTCCCCACCATAGTCTCAAGGAATATGCTTACCAAGCAGGCTGAAAGCGTATCGGACTATGCCCTGCGTACCGCAGTGCGCAATTCGATATCACTGGGGATGATGGCAGGACCGAACTCCGTGGTGCTCTGGAATCAGGTATTCAATGGTTTCAATATCCAAAATTGCCATATTGATAGCATCAGCTATACATTCGTAGGAAATGACGGGGGCTCAGGCAGCAATAGCTATCGGGCTATCAGCTACGTGAGCGGAAACTATGCTAACCAGACTGTGAACTATCGGGCAGAACTGGCTTTCAGTTTCCCCTTGGTGGTACTCATGGATTTGGACTACAGTATCTATTTGGAGATGGATCAGCCTCAGTTCAATCCCAGCGAAAACTGGAATCATGTGATAGATTCGTCGGATAACGAGAATGATGCACTATTCTATGGTGATGTGGATACGCGTCCTATGGGTCAGGGAGTAGATGGTTGGAAATGCGCCAGTTTCGGTAGTGGCGGAGGATATATCATGCACGGTGGCAATGAGAGCATGCAGGTAGCCTCAAACTTCACTATCCTGGCTTATGCGAAGATCAGACAGGGCCATCCAGCCGCAACTTTGGTATGGCTTCCACCGGATCCAAACGATCCTGCTTTGGCAGCCAATGGTGTGAACTTTAACACAATCCGCAAAAGACCATCCGGAGGCATCTGGTATCAGGGTGGCAATATGTACTTTGCCGCCACAACCGTGAATGGCTTGAATATCGAGGTCTCCGCCCCCTTCACCCCAGATGGGAAGTGGCCACACAACAAAGACAAATGGCATTTCTTTGCCATGACCTACAACCAGGGGCAGGTGGTGGGATACATCAATGCAGTAGAAGTAGGGCGCACACAGAATCCCTTATACCCCTTTGTAAAGAGAAATGCTGTCGTCAACAAAGGCATCTATCTGGGTCGGGAGTATTTTGGCACTCCCCAATCTGGTGACAGCTTCAAATATATGTATGGCCTCATGGATCAGGTGGGTTTGGTACCGCGTACCATGTCCCCTGGAGAAATAGCCGCCTACCACAATCTTATCATCAATCCCGCCACTATTCAGTATATCAGGGATTAATCCGGGAGGAACATAATGGATAGCGAGAAATTAACTCTACTCAGCTGGTGGGCAATGATCCGCTGGTTTATGGTTGTAGTGCTTTTCTCCATTGGGTTACTGCACATCAGCTTTCAGGAACTGATGGTGGAAAATGTGATGTTTTTCCTGGTCTTCGCTGGAATCGTAGCGCTGAATTTGCTGTTTCAATTGCAATCCCGTGCACAATTGAACTGGATAGTCGTGTTTCAGGTGTTGCTGGATATCTTGTTTGCCACCATAGTAGTCCATATTACCGGTGGGTTGAGCAGCTTCTTCGTATGGGTGTATTTGATCGGGGTGATTACCGCAGCACTCACAATACCCCAAAATGGTGGTCTCCTGGCAGGACTCACGGGTACTTTTTCGCTATTGATCCTGGTGCTGCTTTACAAGAATGGGGTACTTAATCCTACCCAATCTTCCGGCATGGATATCGCCGGCTCTACGGTGTATCTACTATCCTATACAGGGCTCTTTTGTGGTGTGGCTCTGATCGCCAGCTATCTATCCGATCAGCTCAGTAAGCAAAAACAACTGCAAAAGGCTGAAGCTGAGAATCTGGCCAAAATCTCTGAGCTTACAGATATGAAGAAGCAACTCGAAACCTTACTGCCCATCCTGAGAAATGTAGCTCATATAGATCATGATATCAATACTCCCTTGTGTGTGATCACGCTTTCCCTGGGACGAGTAAAACGCTATGCCAACGAATACAAAAATGAAGGGCTGCAAAAGACCAACAACGAAGTAACTGAGGCTGTGAATAAGATCAGCCTGATCCTGCAACGTCTGTATGAACTGAAGCAGCATCCTCTGCTGGATTACTATGAGCAGCAGAAGAAACAGGCTCTCTTTGGAACTGAGGGTGTAGTGACTCCACCCACAAATGAAGAAATTGATCAGGTGAAAAGCCCCATCCATCCAGAAGGGGAGCGCGAAAAGCCTGTAACCCCTTATACAGCACAAAGGGGGGAGGATAAATGAACCCCAAGAAAATAATGGTCGTCGATGACGAACAGAACATCCGGGAAATCATCAGCGAGTTCCTGGAAGAAATGGGCTATAGTGTCACCGTGGCCGTTGACGGCCTGGACGCTCTGGAGAAAGTAGCCTATGGTCAGTATGATCTGTATATCATCGATGTATATATGCCCCGCATGGGTGGCTTGGAACTGATCGGCAAGCTCAAGGAGATTCAACCCCTGGCTGTGATCATCGTGACCACCGGATATTCCAGCATCGATGTGGCTATTAAAGCCATCCGCACTGGAGCATATCACTATCTTACCAAGCCCGTGCAAGCCGAAGAACTGATCAAGGTGGTGGAATCTGGACTGGCTCATGCTGGAGATTTAAATGAAACCCCAAGCCCTGCTGTGGATAGCTCTGTTTTCAGTTCTGAGAAGCAAAGTGATCTGCTCCTGCTCCGAGGGTTCTCTCCTGAACAAGCCAGAGATTTCCGCAATATTGGAGTAATCACTACTTATCATAAAGGGGACACCATCCCGCTCACCGATGATATCGGTTCTATGATCCTGATCGAAAGTGGGCTCCTTAATGTGATCCACAATGGTGCGATAGTGGAGACCCTCAAGGATGGTGATGTGTGGGGAGAAGAGACTTTCATCAATCCCAGTGCGATCTTCACGACTCTCAAAGCCCAGGGTGATGTACAACTCCGGCATTTTAAGCGTAAGAAGATTATGGAGTATTTTACTTACAACGACGAGACCCTGACCAAAAGATATATGATCAATCTGATCCAATGTCTGTATATGAAATGGCGCCGCAGTATCTTCCGGATAGGTTTGTACAGTGGGTTCTCTGCCGATAAACAAGTTAGCAACTGAGGTATCAAGTGTCTTTAAGTTTTTTAACAGCACTCAAATTCAACATCCCGGAGAATTACCACGGGGTAGAGCAGTGTGAAATCATCGATCAATGGCTGCGGGATCATCCCGAGAATGAATCTGAATGTCATGAGTTACTGAAGTCCTGGCTACGAAGGACGCGCGAACTCAACGCCTCTGATATAGATTTTGGCGCTCCTGGCTGCGAGAACAAAGTGTGGATGCGTGTGTATGGCTTCAAAAAGCCTCTACTTGATCTGGGTACTTTCGATTATGTAGAGTCTGCTGCCCTCACAATGAGCTGGCTAAGCCCATCTCAGAGACAAAAGCTGTACAAACAAAGAAGCGTAGACTTCTCACTGGCTTTCCACGATGGTGAAGCTAATGCCCGGTTTCGTGGCTCAGCCTATTTTGATCGCGGTTATCTGGCCACAAACTTCCGGCGGATCAATGACAAACTCTATACTATGGAAGGTCTGGGAATCCCCGCTCCGATAGCTGAACGGATGAATCTCAAGCACCTGAAAGCAGGATTGGTCTTGATCACGGGTATAACTGGCAGTGGAAAATCCACTACCCTCGATGCCATCATAGATTTGAACAACCGTGAGAATGCCGCCCACATCGTAATCATCGGCCATCCCATCGAATACGTCCATCCCTCCAAGATGGCTCTGGTAAGACACCGTGAAGTAGGTGTGGACGTAATGAGCTTTGAGCATGGAGCCATTGAGGCCTTGCGCCAGGATCCTGATATTATCGTGGTGGGAGAAATGCGTGATCCGCAGACGATTGCCACCGTATTGGAAATCACCGATAGCGGACATAAAGCCTTTACCACGCTACACACGAGTTCGGCTATCGATAGTATCCACAGAATTATCGCTGAATTTCCTCCTGAAGAGCAGGAGCGCATCCGCAACCGTCTGGCCGATGTATTGTCGGTTTCCATGAGCCAAAAACTGGTTCCCACTATCGATGGCAGATTGGTAATGGCCAAAGAAATCCTGAGTGTGGATTCCAGCGTTCAAGCTGCGATCAGAAACAAAAACATCGGTGAAGTATATCAGATGATGGTGGAAGGCAAACGTATGGGCATGTGCACATTGGAACAGGATTTACGAGAATTGCAGAAGAAAGGCATCATCACCCAGCAAACTGCAATGAATTATGCGAACAACAAGAAACGTATGTCACAACTGCTTACGATGTCATAACCCCGGCTATAAGAGGTAGAAGATATGAAGAAACACCCCAAACAAGCATACGGGATCTTTCATGATGGACTGGTAGTACGCATTGTCCACCTTAGTAAGGAAGGCGATCTAATCTACTTGCAGGCCATAGATCACACTGATCTTGATAAATACTGGTACAAAATCCTTGATGACCCCTCCGTAACTGCTGTGGATGCCCAATCCCAAGAAGACCGCCCAATGTCCAAGGATGATATAGAGATTGATGAATACGATCCTGATTACGTAACGAACTATCAGCTTCAGCCCAGTGAACGGATGCTCAGCGCATTTGATCTGGCCCATGGCGTGATCGCCCTGAACGTCTATGAAGACAATATCCAAAAGGACGTTCCAGGGCTCATTGGCAAGAAAGAGATGGAACTCTTTGTGCGCAGCAAGGTAAACCCAAAGAATCTCAAAAGTGGAGAATACAAATCATCCATTGTATGCATTGGAGACCAATTCCAGCACTGGTTGCACCAGGGGACAAACCGGCTGTTTGATCTATTGCGAGACTACTCCCGCGCAAACAAATTGAAGCTGTATTATCAGCTTGCCGATGCAAATGATATTGCCCTTACAGATTACTTCAAGACTGCCTATGAAAACCAAATGGCACAGAATACTCTATTGGTTTATCTGGGACAGGAGTACCGGAAGGGTTTCATTTTCAAAGATGGAGTATGGGTAGATACGCTGAAACTGCAGATTTCACAGACTACTCCAGATACAGATGTAATCGCATCAAAGCTCTCTCTGGCTCTGGATAGTGCCCAGTTAGTGGAGCCGGAAGTAATCGTCTTTACTGGAGACCTGGCCAGCTCTCATCTGGCTGAATACATGGAATCCCAGTTTCCAAACAGCAGGATCGAAATGTTTAGCTTTACGAACATCATCCTGACCAGTATTGAGACAGAAGGGTTCAATTATCATGTCCTATCCCAGTATGCCATCCCCATTGCCCTGGCATTCAAAGCCCTTCATCCTGAAGACAGCAGGTTTTCTCCCACCAATTTTCTGCCCGCCAGAGTATTGGAGGGGCAGAAAGAACTCAAAGTGGCGTGGCATGGATTCATCATCCTCTTCCTGATCTTCGCTGTAGCAGTGGGCAGCACGTTCAATTTTCTGCGTCTGAATCAGGAATATGCCGCTGAAGTAAGGATGAAACAAGAACAAAAACTCCAGTTGGAGCAGCTTCGTGCCGAAGCGGGAGAAATCCAGAGAATACGAAGCGAATTGGAAGCCCAGGAGAAAAACATTCAAATGCTGGGTAGTTTGCTGGAAGGCAAGAACGCCTGGACCGAACTCCTATCTGTATTGAACCGTACCTTCCGGGACAATCCCACCAGTTGGTTACTAAACCTTAAAAAGGATAAGGAGAAGCTGCAGATTACCGGTCTCACTACTCGCAGTAAAAATGTAATCAATATCTCCAACGCTCTCACTCAGAGTCAAATCCGTAAAGTAACCACTTCCATGATTAGAGAGCACAATATCTGGAGTTTTGATCTAGGCTTCGAGAAGTTCTCTGTTAACTGGCTCGAAGATATTGAAACCGAGCTGCAAGCCCTGATGAAAGTGCATGGCAACACAGATTCTGAAACCAGCACCAAAAGTGAAACCAGTACTAAACCTGGTGCCACTGTAAAGCCCAGTATTGCCAAAACCTCCCAGCCCAAAACCGATAGCAAGGGCAGGGTAATCCTGCCACTGTTACCCGAGCAATATACTCCCATCCCATCAGATAAGGAATTGGAAGAGAATCCGGAAGCTACTGCCGCTTATCAGGGCTTTGTAGCTGCCATAAATAAAGGCAACATGTGGGATTACAGGGATCTGGGCCAAAAGTTCTTCCAACGGTTTCCAAACAGCAATCTACTCTCTGTAACCCGGTGGTGGCTTTCCTATCGGCTCTATATAGACAAAGAATACCGTCTGGCCAATCAGTATCTGGAGCCCATGTTGAGAGCTGCGGACAAGTATTATCCTCATGCTTTGCTCCTGCAAGCCCGGATAGATTATGCTCAGAACAATTCCCGCTATACCCAATGGTACAATACCCTCAAGTCCGACTACACCCGCAACCCACTGATGAACCAGGTAAAACAGGATCTTGACATGATCGAAAAGGGAGGCCAACAATGACCAATACCAGAAGAAACTCCATCGTCCTTGGTGCCTTGTTGATCATCATGGGCAGTCTGACCATGGCCATGATACGTAATTTGAACCAGAAGATAGATACGGTAAAGACGGAAAACAAAAAAACTGCTTCCGATATCAAAGTTCTCCAGAGACAGATTAGTAATATCGATTCCCTGATCGCTGAATACGAATTTCGCAAAGCTATGGTATTGCAACAAAGCAAAGTAGTTCTTGCTGATGATTCACCCACGATAACTTACCAATACCTCTTACGTTTATTGAGCTGGATGGGACGCGACATCATCTTCAATTTTGCCAGTTCAGATAAAGGTAAGAAGCAAACCTCCTGGAACGAGTATGTGATCTCTGGGCGAAGCAACTACTATGACGTCGTCAGCCTCACCCGCCATATTGAGCATCAAAGAGCTTTGATAACCATTGAAGAGCTTTCCATAAGCGCTGAAGGGGTGGCAAACAGCGATACGGTATCTTACTCCATGGTAATAAGAACACACTACAATGAAGGGGGTGTGGATGCCAGCCAGATTACACCCAAAAATATCAAAACCAGTGTTCCTCTGTATCAGCTTTTCAAACCCCGGGTTTGGGATTCTCCTCTGTTCCCAGAAGATGATCCTACCCTGGTTAACATTGATACCAGTACCCTGATCGGGATTAGTGAAAACCGCATCTTCCTACGGGATAAAGGCGGTGTAATCCACATTATCGCCATCAAAGACAAAGTTCTGGGTGGTTACCTCTATAGTATCGACCTCCGGGGCGGAAAGGCTGTATTCAAAGTAGATAAATACGGCATCCCGGAAAACCAAATCCTGAATCTTACCAAAGAATAATGAGGTTTACATTATGAATAAAACTATCGTTCTCTGCCTGCTAGTCCTATGCACAATCGTCTCTGTGTTATCGGCCCAGAAATCCAGCGCACCGACTCAGGAATTAGTGAGTCTGAACCCCAACATCCACATCAATGAGGCCGTACAAGTGCTGGAAAACCTGGCTTTGAGAACCGTTGGGAAGAAAATCCTGAATCTCTCAAATTTCAATAGCAGCATCGGTGTCCCCATCAACAACCTCCCTTGGGAAAAAGCCCTGGAATTGATTCTGCTCCAAAATGGCCTGATCCGTGAAGATGCCGTGGGGTTTATAGCTATCAAAAACGTGAGCGTACAATCCAAAGAGGACAAAGTAGAAAAGGATGCCAATGCCATCGATCCCAATGCCAAACAAGTACGCATCAAGGCTGTAGCCATGCTGGCAGACAGATCATATTTGAAAAACCTGGGTATTGACTGGAGCACGGTGATGAATGGTAAAGTGCAGGTCAATGCCGGATTCAGTGGCGCTACTCAGGTCACATCCCTTATGAATCTATCTGCTTCTGGTTCACGCCAGATCGGTAACTATACGGTGGATATCAATACTCTGCTAAAGACCATTGAAAACGACCAGATGGGCAGCATAATCGCCCAACCCAATATTCTGGTAACCAGCGGCAAGCAAGGTTATATCCAGGTGGGGCAGGATATCTCGATCAAGACTGCCGACGAAGCAGGAAACACTAAAGACGCTTTCTTTGCCACAGGCGTCATCCTGGATGTGCTTCCCACAATCGTCAACGTGAATGGTGAAGAACTAATCCACATGAAGCTTAGCATCGAACGCTCCAGCGGTGTTCCCAGTGCGGTTTCAACTGTGATTTCCAAAAGTAAATCCGTTACAGAACTGATCCTTTACGATGGAGAAGAGACAGCTATAGGCGGCTTGTTTGACACCGATGAAACCAAAGCCCGCAGCGGTATCCCAATCCTGAAAGATCTCCCCTGGTGGGTCTTTGGCATACGCTACCTGACTGGTTATGACAGCTATGATAAAAAAGAACGTGAACTGATTATCACGATCAAAGCTGAAATCGTGGAATCGGCTTTACAAAGAAAGCTACAGGATGCTGCCGCCAAAGCCGGGCAATGAGCCAAACCTTTGAACTGCAGTAAAGAAAGAATGTAAGGTCAGGGATGCGCATAACACATAGGCTGCTAGTGCTGTTTATCGTGATCGCATTTGCGTTCGGAGCCTTTTTCTACCTGTTTTACAGTATCAAACAGGAGGAAATGAGGGTTTACCGCGAAAGTGACGTAAGCCAGAGGCGTAATACCATCGATGCCCTCTTCCAGTTCAAAGCCAACAATCTCATGCTGGTGATCGATGATTATGCTTTGTCGGACGATATGGTTCGTTATGTGGAGAGTCCCAATCCTGCCTGGTCTGAACGAGTCCTTTCCAATCTCATCTATTCCTTTGGCTATTCGCTGGTACAGGTCTATGATGCCTCTGCTAATCTGATCTACAGTAAATCCGACGACACGATTACCAATATCGATTCTTTTCGCATCCAAGCCAGCCTGCTCGATAGCCTGGCCATGGGACAAAAGCACTACTATCTTTCCCGCCATTTCAATACTATCATGGCCAATGCCGTCTCCAGCATACACTACACCGATGATGTGAATCGGGAACGCCCCGCCCGGGGATATCTGCTTGTTTCCCAAGCCTGGGATTACCGTTTTCTTTCCGAGATCGCCAAAGCCCTCAGCTACGATATCCGCGTCAGCCTGATGGAGCCTACCACTGAAGACAATATCGAACAATACAATACCAAGATCATCCGTCCGATTGTGGATTGGAACAAAGACACTGTCGCCTGGCTGGTGTTTTACAGTTCAAACCCCTATCTGAACCGGCTCGGGGCTTTGGGAAACCTGATCCTGTTTGGCACGATGGGTTTCATCCTGATCTTCCTACTCATGCAATTCATGTTGATCCAACAGTGGATTACTACCCCTCTGAATCTCATCTCTCTTAGCCTCAAAGAAAACGATCCTGAGGTCATCAAACCGATCACGACCAAGAAGAATGAATTTGCCGACGTCGCACTCCTGATCGAGCGCTTCTTTGCTCAAAAGCAGGAACTACTGCAAGAAATTGACGAACGCACCAGAACGGAACTCAAGCTTAGAGAGATCGAAGAGCAAACCCGCAAAATCCTGATCACATCCCCAGAATCAATCATCGTTACCGATCTCGAAGGCAGAATCCTGAGTGTAAATGAAGAGACTCTGCGCTTACTGGAAATCGACAATGAAGATGATCTGATCACGGCTGGTGTAAATATCGCCAAATTCATAATCAAGCACGATAGGAATCTCTTTGCCAGGATGCTGCAGGAGCTCTTTGCCGGAACCTATGTAAAAAACCAGGAACTTACGATAGATAATGGCAAGGACTTGCGCTTCCCAGCTCTGCTAAGTGCATCGGTGATCATGGATGAAGCCAACAAGCCCAGTAAATATATATTCATCACCCGGGATTTGACAGATCTGAAGAATCTCGAATTGCAGCTCAGACAATCCCAAAAGCTTGAATCCATTGGTACTCTGGCTGGTGGTATCGCCCATGATTTCAATAATATCATCACTATCATTGCTGGCTATATAGCGCTGGCCTCAGGGAAAGTCGAATCCGATCCTGAAGTGATTGAAGACATGGATGAAGCCTTGAAAGCATGCCTGAGAGCCAAGAGCCTGATCGGCAAGATTCTCACCTTCAGCCGCCAGAGCGATCAGGCTGTGGAAGAGATTATCCTGGCCGACATCATCGTGGAATCCCTGCCCATGATCCGTGCTTCCATCCCCACCAAAGTATCGATCGAGACGGATATCCAAAGCTACCGGTTTACCATGGCTGACGCTACGGAAATGCAGCAGGTGCTGATCAATCTGGCCACCAATGCCTACCATGCCATGCGTCCCGATGGCGGTGTCCTGGGCATCAGCCTGAAAGAGGTCGAAGGCGCTGAACTGCTAAATCTTGATCCCAAGATCTCTCTGGAGCACACTTACCTGCATCTGGCCGTGAGCGATACTGGATGCGGCATGTCCAGGGAAATGATTACCAGAATCTTCGATCCTTACTTTAGCACCAAAGACGTAGGGGAAGGCTCCGGCCTCGGACTTTCCATCGTGCATGGCATTGTCAATGGCTACAAGGGCTTTATCTCGGTGGACAGTGTCTTGGGAGAAGGCAGTACTTTCAATATCTACCTCCCCATAGCAGAAGTGCAGAACATAAAATCCCAAGCACCCAGGTTGACAGAGTACCCCCTGATCCCAGCTCAGATCCTGATGGTGGATGATGAGCCGGCTCTGGCAGAAATATTCTGCCAGTCACTTACCAAATCTGGTTATCAGGTAACAGCTTTTCACGATTCAAATATGGCGCTACAGGCGTTCAGTGAACATCCCGATGATTTTGAACTGATTATTGCCGATATTACCATGCCCGGCCTGGATGGGATCGAACTTGCCACCAAAATCAAAGCCATCCGCACTGTCCCCATTATTCTTTATACCGGATTTCTGGATCACAGCATCCAGGCCCGCACCGAGCAGGCTGGAATCAAGCATGTCCTGAACAAACCAATCCTGCCAGCGGAGCTCTTAAATCATGTGAAGGAAGTGCTGTTTCTGCACAGACAAGCCAACCCATAGACAAAGCCAAAGCAAGCTCCTGATTACTCGAATACCTGATTATTGATCCGTAGCCGGGTAAGATAGATGATCTCACAAGCTCCAGCTCCCTGATCCTTACGATCCAGGCTGGTTGTCCAATTTCCTACAGTGCGTCCTTTCTTACCCAGATCGACGTTCACCAGATAGCCATCCAAAACCACTTTGTCGCCTTCCTTCGCAAGCTTCAAGGCTCCACGGATGTTTTTAGTAGCTGGAATCAGATGGTTATTTGACACATGGGTATAGAGATAGTTCAGGGTGATCGGCAGATTGGCATCATAATCCATCAGACAGAATCTTAAAACCTGGCTGAAGGTCAGATACTTGAGATGATTTGGCACCTCTCCCCAAACCAGAGCATAATCATAAGGCGAGATCTGGCTCATGGGGCCACTGTAATATCGCTGTTTACTTACGAGTACCCCGGCAATACTATACTCAGCTTTGGCTGTGAAGATATACATCAAGCCCTTTTTATTGGTAATCGGTAAAGCTATCCCCTTTGCCTCGCTTTGCAAGGGCTCCTGCATTGTGTCTATGAGAGTAGTATCGCTTTCCGCTTTCCCGAGGGGATTGTTCAACATCCATACCAGCCAATACCCGCATCCCAGGATGGCAAGGATAGAAATCATGATAATGATCTTATCGACAATTCGCATTATCTACTCCAATCGGGATATAGTTTTTGTCCATGAGTTAAAGTTTTCAAAGCGATCCAGGAGACCCACTGCTGGCAAAATATCAAGATGCCATGTAAGAGTCAAGATATTTCCTCTTATCCCGTCCTGCATGTGGTTGCATCTCTGGATCATTACACAGGTGCCAGGGCAGGGGAATTTCCTTCACTTTGTTGCTGTTTTGCATTGCCTTGATTCGCAGTACGTTAACTCAGGTTAAACTCAGGATCACCTCGAGATCACCTCGAGTACTCGAGATGATCTCGAGGTGATCCTGAAGTAAATACGACATTATCAATGCATTACGCATATACAATCAAGTGATGTGGTTGATCAATGCCAAACCGCATTTTTCCCTTGCCAAAACTACTGATTCAAATCACAAGCACTTTAGGAGAAATGATGAAGAAGATCTTGATGCTAACCATCCTTATCATACTTGTATCCAGCGCTCAGGCTGCCTGGCAATGGGCAAAGAGTTTTGGCGGGGACTCTATGGAAAGGGTATGGGAAATGGTCGCTGATGCCAGTGGGAATTTGTTTCTAACCGGAGAGTTTGTCGATACCCTGGTGATCGATGGCAATATGTATCCCGGAGCCGGGCTTACAGATACCTTCCTGATCAAGCTGGATAGTGCCGGAAACCTGCTTTGGGCAAATACTCTGATCTCCACAAACGACAATGCCGGCCTCGGGATCGGCGTGGATGCAGCCGGAAACTCGTATGTGGCGGGCTACTTTGTGGATAGCCTCACCTGCCAGGAACAAAGCGTGACCGGAAACGGCCTCTGGGACGTGTATCTGGCCAAATTCAACCCCTCTGGAACCCTGCTCTGGCTCAAATCCTTCGGAGGCCCGCTCAATGACATTGCCCATGGCATGGCGGTCAGCCCTGAAGGACGCGTGTTCCTGAGCGGATGGTTTGCAGACAGCATCACTTTCGAGGACAATAGCGTCCTCAGCAGCTATGGAGGCAGTGATGTCCTGGTGGCATCCTTTGATACCAATGGCAATTTCCTCTGGGCCCGGCATGCTGGTACTCCTGGAGTGGAATATGGCTATAAAATCGCTTGTGATAATGCCAACAGCTGTTATGTGACTGGCTCGGCAGGTCCAGGCTCGGACTTTTCCGGCACCCTCCTGAGTGGCTCTGGCATGTTCGCGGCAAAATACGATCCCAGTGGAAATCTGCTGTGGCTTGCTCCTTCCCAGGGCGCGATGGTAATCAGTATCGCGGTTCAGCCTGCAGCCGTTGAAGGGCAAACCGGCATGGTTTGTGGCAGAGTGGTAGGCAGCGGATCGATCGGCAGCTTTGGCTTTGATAGTCTGAACGGCAGTGATGATGCCTATTGGGCAGAATTTGACGCAATCACAGGTGCCTGGCAAAGCTTTGACTGGGGTGGCGGAACAGCTTCGGACAAAGGCAGAGATTGCCACTACAGTCAGTTTTCACCCCTACCCCTGGTCGCGGCAACATTCGAGGAAAACGCTGTGTTTGGTCTGCAAAACCTCAGCAGCCTGGGAGATTGTGATCTGGTCTTGGGCTATGGAGATTCGCAATTCATTACGGCGGGAGGAGCGAATCTGGAAATCGGCCATGCGATCTGTGGACTGCCCAATGGCAGCTTCGCAGTAGCAGGCTGGCATTTTGGCTTTTGCCGCTTTGGCAGCCAGATGATCGATTCCGGCAACGACGCCAACCAAAATGGCTTTGTGGCACTGTATGATCCGAATACAGCCGCTGAGGATGTCACGCAAGCACTACCGAGCCTCAAGGCCTGGCCCAATCCCTTCCGAACTGAGACCCGGATCAGCTCTGAACAGCTATCTGGCTCTGCTACAGTTTTCAATCTCAAGGGCCAGAGGGTAAGGGTTCTGGAACTGCTATCATCTGAACGCGGAATGAGTGTCTTTAGCTGGGATGGAAATGATCTGGAAGGCAAGCGCTGCCAGGCTGGCATCTATCTGATCCGCCAGGGCAAGAGCAGCCACAAGGTGATGCTTTTGAACTGATAGTTACGGTATGAAAAGAATCTATTGACAAATCTTTTACACCGTTATAAATGTGTAACTAGATAGTAATCTGGAGGTAACGGTGAAACGTGTCCTGATCCTGATAGTTCTGTTATCTATTTGTCTGGGCTTGGCCGCAGCACGCAAAGCGCTGGTAATTGGCAATGCTGCTTACGACCCTAATCCGCTCAAAAATCCCCTCAACGATGCCCTTGATGTATCCGCTGCGCTCCAGCGGCACGGGTTTGATGTAGTATGTGCTACAGATCTGGATAAACAGGGTTTTTATAATGTGGTGGGTCAGTTTTCCAAGGGTCTGGCACCTGGAGATGAAGCGCTGTTCTTCTATAGCGGGCATGGCATGCAGATCGATGGCAAGAATTACTTGATTCCAGTCGGGGATGTGATCGATTCCGCCGCCCGGGTGAAGTTTTTTGGCTATGATTGCTCGCTCCTGCTCTCAGAACTGGAGACAGCTGCGGTGAGCGTGATCATCCTGGATGCCTGCCGTAATAATCCTTTCAGCTTTTCCCGTGATCTTACCAAAGGGATGGCGACGGTCCAGACTGCTCCCGGTACCCAGTATATTGTTCATTCCACCGGAGCAGGAAAAACCGCCGATGATGGGGTGGGTAGAAACAGCCCCTTCACCGAAGCTTTGCTGGCGAATATCGATACACCCCGGAAGATAACGGATCTGATCCAGGTGGTCACGGATGAAGTGGCGAGAAAAACTTTGGACAATCAGATCCCCTGGTCTTCGGGAAACCTGCGCCGGGATTTCTATATTGCTACACCCGATGCATCCGTAGCCCCAGCTCCGATTCCGATCAAGACTCCACTTCCTAAAGTCTCAACTCAATGGTATTATGGTAGCATCAAGGTGGAAACCAATATGCCGGGAGCCTTGTATCTGGATGATGTGCTGTTGGGACAGATTTACAAAGGATCAGCAGTCATTCTGGATTCCATGCTGGTGGGTGAACATCTGCTGAGATTGGAAACAGAATATGGTAACAGTGGACAAGCGGTAAGGGTTACCAGGGACACTCAGGAACTGGTGGTATTCAGTTTGCAACCACCCCAACCAACTGCCATGAATCAGGCAGCTTCTGCTTCTCAACAGACCACTTCTCAATCGGGTCAGCTTGCCCCCAAGACTACCTCAGTGGTAGCCACCAAGGCTGCCACGACGGGCGATCTGATCGTCAGCAGCGATCTCGATGGAGAGCTGTGGATGGATGGTAAACGGCTGGCTTATGTTAATAAGGGAAAACTGGGAAAAATATCCGGTGCTCCCATCGGCCTTAGGGTGATCAAAGTGAAGGGTATGACCCAGTATATAGAAAAGACTGTGGAAGTAATGCCTTCAACGCAACTCAATGTGTCCTTAAACATCGCTGATGTAAGAAATTATCCTGGCAATATGCACTATATTCGGGAGAAAGAATTTTCCATGGGGAATCCCCTACCTGTAGCCCCTGAGAATGAAAAACCCAAACATCCGGTATTAGTTTCAAACTACTACATCATGCCCACTGAGGTGACACAGAAGCTTTGGACCAGCATCATGGGCAACAACCCCTCTATCTTTTATGATGATCTTTTCCCCGTCACAAACATTACCTGGTATGAAGCGATTGAGTTTTGCAATAAACTAAGTAGTTCGATGGGCTTCGATCCCTGCTATACTATAGTAAAAAACAATCCTGACCCCAACAACCTCAGTGTGGATGACAAGCTGCGCTGGAGAGTCATGTGTGATTTCTCTGCCAATGGGTTCCGCTTGCCCACCGAAGCTGAGTGGGAATATGCTGCCCGGGCTGGTGATTTCCAGAATAAGAATCTGTACTCCGGCGGCAACAAGGCTGACAAAGTGGCCTGGCTCAAGACCAATGCAAAGGATAATCCTCAGCCTGTGGCAACCAAGCCCGCCAATGACTATGGCCTGTATGATATGAGTGGAAATGTCTATGAATGGTGCTGGGACTACATGGGTGAATATACTCGCAATAAACAGACAAATCCCACGGGGCCGGAAAAGGGATCATACCGGATCATCCGGGGTGGAAGCTGGATGTATTCTACTACGGAATGCACAATCACCCATCGCAGTGGAGTTCAGCCCGATACCAATGCTGCTGATCTGGGCTTGCGTCTGGTACGCAATGGGGATTATTAGCAAAAGCCCCTCCGGAAGGAGAGGCTTTGCACTCGGTTGTATATAAGGACAGGGTCTAGTACATTCCGCCCATGCCAGGATTTGGCATTGGAGCTGGAGGTTCGGGCTCTTTAATATCGGTTACGATGCATTCGGTGGTGAGGAACAGGGCTGCGATAGATGCAGCGTTTTGTACGGCACTGCGCACTACCTTGGCAGGATCGATGATTCCAGCTTTGAAGAGGTCTTCATACACGCCGGTGGCAGCATTGAATCCCATGTGGATGTCGCGGTAACCCTTGAGTTTTTCCACTACCACAGCACCTTCTTCGCCAGCGTTGGTTGCGATCTGATAGGCTGGTTTTTCCAGGGCTTTGGCCAGGATTTCCACCGCCATCTTCTCTTCGTGGGAGAGACCTTTCATGGCCTTGAGGGCTTTGGCGGCATGGATCAGGGTAACTCCACCGCCAGGGACGATGCCTTCTTCCACTGCAGCACGGGTGGCATGCAGAGCATCATCCACGCGGGCTTTCTTCTCTTTCATTTCAGTTTCGGTGGCAGCACCGATGCGAAGTACAGCTACTCCGCTGGAAAGCTTGGCAAGGCGTTCCTGCAACTTTTCTTTGTCATAATCTGAGGTGGTTTCTTCGATCTGGGCTTTGATCTGTTTCACTCTGCCATCGATCGCTTCCTGAGAGCCAGCACCCTCGCGGATAGTGGTATTCTCTTTTTCCACCAAAATCTTCCTGGCTCGACCCAGATCGGACATGGTAGCGCTATCCAGCTTGCGTCCCATCTCTTCTGAGATCAGGGTGGCACCGGTAAGAATGGCAATATCCTCCAGCATGGCTTTGCGACGATCGCCAAAACCCGGGGCTTTTACAGCCAGGATATTCAGGATCCCGCGCAGCTTGTTTACCACGAGAGTGGCGAGGGCTTCGCCTTCTACATCTTCGGCAATGATCAGCATGGGTTTACCGGTTTGAGCTACTTCCTGCAGGATGGGCAGGAGGTCTTTCATTACACTGATCTTCTTGTCATAAAGCAGGATAAAGGGGTCTTCGAGTTCAGCGATCATCTTGTCTGGATTGGTGACAAAATAGGGAGAGATGTAGCCCCGGTCAAATTGCATTCCTTCCACTTTCTCAAGACCGGTATCGATGGATTTGGCTTCTTCGATATTGATGATGCCTTCTTTGCCCACGCTTTGCATGGCTTCGGCAATGAGAGCACCAATCTCAGGATCGTTGTTGGCACTGATGGTGGCAATCTGAGCGATTTCGCTGTTGCTCTTGATCTCTTTGGAATACTCGTGGATTTTTTCCACTACAACCTTGGTGGCTTTTTCCAAACCACGCTTCAGGAACATCGGGTTCACACCCGCGGTTACATGCTTGAGGCCTTCTTCGATAATGGCCTGAGCCAGAAGAGTAGCGGTGGTGGTGCCATCTCCGGCATTGTCATGAGTCTTTTCAGCCACTTCTTTGCAGAGCTGAGCACCCATGTTTTCAAATTCATTCTCGAGCTCGATCTCTTTGGCAATGGTCACGCCATCATTGGTGATGGTGGGAGAACCAAACTTCTTGTCCAATACTACATTTCTGCCCTTGGGTCCAAGGGTAACTTTCACGGCATCAGCCAGTTTGTCCACCCCATTCTTCAGGGAAGTACGGGCTTCGTGTGCATACTGCATTTGTTTTGCCATCTTGTTTTCCTCCATATTATTAATCTTAACGAAAGTCGTTTTTTAGCAGTCGTCATATCTGAGTGCTAATGTTATTATAGCCTATTTCCTGTCAAGCGCAAAATGGATTTTTACTCAAACTGAATTGTTGGAAGGAGGTGTGTGATAGCTGATGTAACAGACCAAGCCCTGAGGATGGCCTTATTCGTGCTGGATTCGCATGGAGGCTGTACTAAAGATGAATATGCTGAAGAGGTTGATGCTAACTAATTATCCCAACCTTTTCTGGCCTCGATTTCTACCTTGGGAGTGTCGGTAGTCATATCGTATTGGTAACTTATATAGGGATGCTTACCATTCCATGAGGCTGTACCAAGTACTGAGATCTCTATTACTCCATCCCAGGTGCTATCAAGATGATATTCGCCATTGGGAGAAGTGTACTTGTATGTAATCTGGATGATTTTTGAACCATAGTCTTCGTTGAACCCGAGATAAGAGGCCATTACGCTGATATCGCAGTTATCTGTTTTGCGGGAAGCACCTCCTGTGCTTTCGGGTGCACCCCAATAAGCTTTGGACAAGGCTGCGAAGTTTTGGAGTTCTGCCAGAATGGCCTGTATGTTTGCTCGATATGAGAAGTGATTAAACAAGAAAATGCCTACTGCTATGGCGATACCCACAATAATAACCGAAAGTACAACCATAAGAAGTTGCTGAATTCCCATGTAATCTCCTGTATTCCCTTTTAGATTCGGTGAGCAATACAACCGTATTTGGATCAAGCATGCAATACTTATGCCACTTCGCTGGAAATATTTCATTATAACAATTCCTGGCGCAATCCTTAAAACACTTGTTTATCTGGTACGTTTGTCTACTGGCTGTTTGGTGATGTGCCTCTATCCTGACCCCGGTTAGGTGATTATCAGGGATTGTGGATTGAACAGACGTTGGATCTTAATAGTGTCCCCTAATTGATACAATTCGCTGTTGCCGTTATGGAACAGATCCATAAAAGATAATCACTACTTGATTACAAGTAGGGTTGATTTATTCTTAGTTCAGGAACAAATTATGCTACTGATATGTATAGCTTTGCGATCCTAAGGAGACCATCATGAAAAGAAGCTCCACTGTTTTGTTTTGTCTTTTGTGTCTCAGGTTGTTTGCCCTGCAATGCCAGAGTTTTGGCCCGGAGACAGGAACCTTTGCCACGGCTAATTTCGGGCAGGATCCCATCAGCATGGTAGGCACCCTGAATAGCCAAAATGAGATCTATATCTTCGACGGTAACACTTGGGAGAGCTATTTGGTGTTTCCATATTCGTTACCGGTTACTTCTATATGCAATCTCAATGACAACGTCATCATGATCACCATGGGCATGATGACTTATAGTGATGGACTTTACAATTTCAACCGAACCACTCATACCTGTACGATAAACTACTGGTTCATGCTTCCTAACTTTATCAAGTACAATCGTACCAACAGCACTTACTACGTTGGCGAGAGGGATGGTCTGTTCAAATCCACCACTGGCACAAACTGGTCGCGGATTACCTCTCTGGGCAATTCCGCTTGCACCAGCATGGCCTGTTTCAATGAATACATGGTGGCCAATAATGGTCAGAATGTATATTATTCGCTCGATGCAGGTCTATCCTGGAGTCCTGCTGATACTGCCAACCTGAAGAGTTTCCGCTATATGTCCAATGATGTCTTGTATGCAGTTATGAATAACGGGAGCGATTCCGATGGCTTGTGGAGGTCGATGGACTATGGTGCCACCTGGAATGCTGTGTATTATACAGAAGGACTATCACTGGTGGGTCCAGATTATGGCAACTCAATACCATTAGGTTGGAACCGTCCTCAGGGTGAAACCCAGGTAGGTTTATGGAATAACAGTACTCAGCAAGTGACGATGCTGGATCACCCCAGCCTCTACTATCCTGTGCGTGAGTTGGAGATCTTCCCTTTGGTGAATACTCCTTCATTCTACGTGATCAATGCCACAGGATGCTTTTTTGTGACAGACTTTCTGAGCGTAGAGACGGATGAGCAGTTGCAGATTCCCAGCCCTACCTTGCGAGTATATCCCAATCCGGTCACCCAGGATGCCAGGATCAGCTTCAGTTTGGATCAGAGCAGCCAGATAGGCCTGGATATCTATAATATCAGAGGCCAGCGAGTGCGTAGACTTCAGCAGGGAATGAAGGATGCTGGAGATTTGACTCTTACATGGGATGGCAGGGATGAACAAGGCAGAGCCTGCAGCAATGGCACTTACATCGTGCAAATGTCTGCAAATGGAAGCAAACGCAGCGCTAAACTGCTGTTAATGAAGTAGGAATATATTTTAAGCGAAGTTACAAACTCAGCCCAGTATGCAGGATGGGGGCATATTGTACTGGGGCATCGCTGAAGCGCCGGCTTTTATCACAAAATCTGCTGTTCCCATGGGACTTAAAAGTAGCTGGTAGTAAGCAACACCCCCTACTCAATTCATGCACCTCTCCAGTACAACCCCTGCAGCGCATGGGATGTGTAGGAGTGGATCACAGACTCATGACCTAGTGAAAACCTTCCTCACACTATGTCTGAAGAGAGCCGAAGTTTTTTGATCGATGCTAAGGCGAGCGCCGATACAATTCTTAGAAATGTGATAGTATCTGAGTGACAATCCCCACCAGCATACTGCCTATAGCTATCACAATTACTGCATAATAACCAAAGCTAGGCTTGGATTCAGGACGCTTGAGTGCAACGTTGCACTCATTGATATAGCGCTGAATCGGGATCAGCACCAGGGTGGTCGAGATCACCAGAGCCATGAATGCTGCCCCCGCAGGGAAGACAAGCCCAATGGGCAGAACAAAAAATCCCACAGGCCCCAGATACCACAGAATCGCCATGCTTCTGGATGTCCAGGGCGCGCGTTTTACCTTGAGTAAATCCTTATTTGTCTCAATCTTCCAGAAGATGTCATAGGCGAAGAGAAGAAAATACATTCTAGCCAAAAAGTAGGAGTTCATTGTGCCTCTGGAGCGGGAGCGCAGGTAATTCCACTGCTTGTAAAACCAGTAGGATTGAAACAATCCCAAAGTAATGATCTGCAATATGAGCAGCTTACGAGCCGGGATATTGTAGAAAATGGGGTAGTACTCCTCAATACCGATGTCTTTGGCCACAAAGTCAGATAGTTCTCCGCCTGCATCATCGTTGAACAAGGGATGAGTGGAAGGCTGATAGATATGATTCGCAATCTCGGGAATCTCTTTGAGCTTGCGCCAGAGATTATCCTTTGAACCCAATACCGATGCCTCGGCATCCAGCTCTCCCCTCAATACCGCATCGGCAATTTCACGGGCTGAGACGGGACCCATATTGCGACCTTCGATAGTATAAATCCATTTGGCCATACAAACTCCTTGAGTCCTAATCAATAGATTTTCATGAGATAACATAGAGTTTGGTTTCATAAGTTCTGTCAAGCACTATTCAATTGGGATTTATCCAGTTAATGCATGAGATGCAAACTTGGCAGACCTGATGCATTTATCTTACACGCAAATGTTTTCCTTAACAAGATCCTGTCTTTGCTTATCCTGTAAGCATGATATATGTGATTCATAGTTAATAATCTGAATTTGGAGGAATATATGAAATACAGATTTATCCTATTTGTAGTGCTTCTCGTCTCACTAGCTGGTGCTTTGAGTGCTCAATCACTGCAGTTAAACTCCGGGGTGCCAAACGATGGAGCGATTATTGGATACAACGTTTACAATACTATACTTGGTGGCGCCACAGGGCTCACTGTGGAAGCATGGATACGTCCTGCCTCACTGGTAAACAGTGGAACGCTTCGAAACTCAGTTTTTTTTATTAGTCAGGTTGGCAACGTTGGCACAATCAACTTCACACTGACGCAGAATGGCAAGCTTCAGGCAATTGCCAGATCAGTCGTTGGGGAGGTTACTACCTCCTTGGTTACAGCCAACCCAGTCGTAACTATCAACAACTGGTATCATATTGCCGCTGTTGTGGATTTTACTGGAAAGACTCTTGAGCTCTTTGTAGATGGAAACTCGGTTGCTTGTGGCAATAGGAGCTTTGCTTCGAATACCTATGTCCCCTCTGGCGGAACCACGTCTCCCGACGTGATTGGAATCCATACAGCCTTGAACGATACAGAACCCTATGTAGGTCTTATTGATGAAGTAAGAGTATGGAATATCCCTCGCACCGCCCAGCAAATCCAGGACTTCATGGACAACGAGATTGATGTGACAAATCAAGCTTTATTAGCCTAGGAAGGCTTGATCGGCTATTGGAGAATGAACGAAGGATCAGGACTCACAGCTTCTGATGCATCCCCAAGCATGAGGAATGCAACATTGGTAAACGGAGCAACTTTCGGTCCTTCTGCACCAATTGGCGGCCCCATCACCCTGCCAGTCGAGCTATCGTCTTTTACTGCCAATTTCTCGATCAACAACCTTGTGGTTCTGCATTGGATTACTCAATCCGAAATCGATGTCCAGGGCTATTATGTACTGCGCAACAGCAGCAATGACTTGCAAACAGCGCAAATGGTCAGCCCCCTGATTGAAGCCACCAATACCTCATCTCAACAATCTTATTCCTTCCAGGATACCGAGTTGTTTGAGCCGGGTCAATACTACTACTGGTTGCAAAACCTGGATTTCAGCGGTAGCTCTGATTACTTTGGCCCCCGCATGGTAAACGTCTATTTCGACGAACCCACAGCACCAGAAGTAACCGCCATCGGTGGCATCCACAGGATTTATCCCAATCCAGCATCCTCAAATACCGTCATCCGCTATGGAGTGGATGCCAAGAGCCCTGTGAAGATCGATATCTACAATACCAAAGGCCAGCTCGTGCGCAGCTTCAATCAGGGCGTGAAAGATGCTGGAGAGTTCAACCTGAACTGGAATGGTAAAGACGACAGAGGTAATGACTGCCCCAATGGTGTCTATTACGTCCGGATGCAGACCAACCGGCTCACCAATAGTGCCAAGCTCTTGCTGATGAAATAAACTAAAACTTACACAAATAAAGAAACCCGGATTCACATCCGGGTTTTCTTTATTCTGTCGAAATCTGAGCTTACATTGTATGATTTAGAAATGACATAATCCATGCCCAGCCCGCCGCCCGATATTGGATGGGGCTGCGCCCCATACCCCGGCCAGATTATGTCATTTCAAAGACGAGGCCATATTACATCAGTTCGATGTTTTTGGCGGTGATATGCTTCATGGCATTGCGGGTATCGAGAATTGCCACTCCCGAATCTGCGATCTTCTGGTAATCTACATTGGAGTGGTCGGTAATGACAATGATGAGATCGTACTTCTTCAGGTTGCCCAAGGATACGGTCTGATACATCTTGCCGTTTTTCTCATGATGAAATTCCGGTACATAAGGATCATGAATCTCGAAATCCGCATCGTAGCTTTCCAATTGGGTAATCACGCCCTCAATGGGGGACTCACGCATATCCTGAATGTCTTTCTTGTAAGCTGCGCCCAAAAGCAGGATCTTGGCCCGGGAAATGGCCACACCCTGACGATTCAGGATGCTGATCGCACGCTGTACCACAAACTCCGGCATAGCGATATTGATTTCTCCTGCCAGTTCGATGAGGCGGGTATGAAAATCATACTCACGGGCTTTCCAGGTTAGGTAAAATGGATCAATGGGGATACAGTGACCACCCACGCCAGGACCAGGATAGAAGGCCATAAAGCCATAGGGTTTGGTCTTGGCAGCGTCCACTACTTCCCAGATGCTGATGCCCATACGATGGCAGAGCACGGTCATCTCATTGGCCAGGGCGATATTGATATTGCGGAAGGTATTCTCATAGATCTTTTCCATTTCCGCCACTTCAGGAGATGATACTGAATGCACGGGAGCGTCCAGCACACTTTCGTAAAACTCTTTGGCGATTTCATTGCATTTGGGGGTCATACCGCCAACTACTTTGGGAGTATTGTGCGTTTTGTAGGTCTCATTGCCCGGATCAACGCGCTCAGGCGAGAAAGCTACAAATACATCCTTGCCAACCTTCAATCCAGCTTTTTCCAGTTCGGGAACGATAATCTCGCGGGTAGTGCCCGGATAGGTGGTACTTTCCAGAACCACCAGAGTGTCCTTATTGAGATGATGTGCCATGGCTTTGGTGCTGGCTTCGATGTAGGTGGTATCGGGCTGATGATACAAATCCAGAGGAGTGGGAACCGCGATCAGTACCACGTTCACTTCCTTCATCCGGCTGTAATCCGATGTAGCGGAGAGCTTTCCAGCACTTACCACATCCTTGAGATCCTGATCCGTCACGTCGCCGATATAGTTTTCCCCAGCGTTTACGTGCTCGATTGCATAGCTGCTGACTTCAAAACCTAATACCTCAAAACCTTTTTTGGCCACTGTGACTGCCATAGGCAGCCCCACATAACCCAGACCTACTACTCCGATCTTTACACTTTTGTCTTTAATCGCTTGCAATAATGGCATATAGCCTCCTGTAGATAGTTTCACCACGCTTTTTGACAATCCTGATTTGTAAAGGAATTTTTTGAGGGATAGATCGGGGTATAGCAAGTAGAATATCCGATCCACTATCTGGATTGATGTTACAGTAGAAACACATGGGGGTCGAAAACCAGGTTGCAGGATTCGACACGTCCCCGTGTCGACGAGGCCAAAGGCCGAGCCCCTTCGGGTCTTCGCAAACGGGGACGTTTGCGATCCAATAATCGTGGGGTCGAAAACCAGGTTGCAGGATTCGACACGTCCCCGTGTCGACGAGGCCGGAGGTCGAGCTTTCAAGAGCCCTTCGGGTCTTCACAATCCATGTTTATGGCAGTTTTGCAGTTGCTTGATAAAGTGGTGTTTAACTCAGGATCACCTCGAGATACTCTCGAGTACTCGAGGTGATCTCGAGGCGAACACAAGGTAAAAGCAAGGTAAAGTTGCTTTTACGATACAGGTATCAGGAATACTTGGAGGTAATCTCCTCCATGCCTGGTAAGCTGAAAACCTTAAAATGATCCACCCTGATATTTGGGTCGCTGGCAAATTCGATGCGGTCTTTGTAGCTGATGAAGTCATCATTATGTTGTTTGAGGTGACTCAGGAGTTCGGGATTTACCATAATGCGCAAGGATTTGTCCTTGATGAAATAGTCACTGCGCATCAGCCAGCGGTAGATCCGCATAGTGACGGCATCTTTACTGATGATACGGCCGCTGCCATTGCAGAAGGGACAGGGCTCGGAGAAATTTGCCATGATGGTGGCGCGCATACGCTTACGGGTTACCTCTACCATTCCAAGTTCAGTAAAGGGATACACCTTGTTTTTGGCACGGTCGCGGCGCAAGCCTTTGCGCAAAACTTCGATCACTTCAGCCTTGAATTTGTCATCGGTCATATCGATGAAATCGATCACAATGACGCCGGAAAGGTCGCGCAAGCGGATTTGGCGGGCAGCCTCAGCAGCAGCTTCCAGATTGGTCTTGCGCACGGTCTCGTCGTAATGGCTTTTCCCCGTGAAACTGCCGGTATTGATATCGATAGCTACCAAAGCTTCGGTTTGCTCGATCTTGATATTGCCCCCGGATGGTAGATAGATGCGGGAGTGGAAGATCGTCTCGATCTTTTTCTCGATTGCCCAGGCGTCGAAGATCGGAGAATCCTCTTTATAGAGCTGCACATAGTCGATCAGATCCGGCGAGATATCTTCAAGCTGGTTGATAATGCTGCGCGCATAGGCTTTATCATCGATCACCAGACGATCCACATGCTCGCCAAAGAGGTCTCGAATCAGGTAGTTTTCCAGGGCATTTTCCTCGAATACGCAGACCGGTGGTTTAGCATATTTTAGCTGTTTTTCAATCAATTTCCAGGTCTTGGCGAGAGCTTTGTATTCATTGCGAAAATCCTCTTCATCACAGCCTTCAGCTTCGGTACGGACAATCAGCCCGAAAGAGGGATCCATGATGCTGGTGAGGGCATTGCGGATGCGGGTACGTTCGCCTTGAGAATAGATTTTGCGGGAGATGGCTATTTTGTCCTTGTTCGGGAACAGTACCAGGAATTTACCAGGGATCGAGATCTGGCCTGTGAGGCGGGCTCCTTTGGAGCCGATGGGGCCTTTGTGCACCTGCACCACGATTTCCTGGCCGGGTTTCAATAGTTTGCCGATTTGTGAGCTATCGGATGGGTTAACGCGGGGGCGGGGTTTGTCATCTTCAAATACATCCAGAAAATCCATCACGATATCGCTGTAGTGCAGAAAAGCCGTGCGCTCCAGTCCGATCTCGATGAAAGCTGCACCCATGCCCGGCAGGACGTCCTTGACGATGCCTTTGTAGATGTTGCCCACGGGGTTTTGTTTGTCCTTGCGTTCCACGAAGAGCTCAACCAGACGGTTGTCTTCCAGGATCGCGACCCGCTTTTCCAGGGGATGTACGTTGACGATGATTTCGGTGTTTACGCTATCTCGCTTCATATCAGTCAACAGTATAAGGCATCAGGTAATGCCACTCATAGGGTTTGATCTGCTCCAGAAACTGGTTGGCCAGATCCTCAGGACTGAAGATATTGCGGCGCAGCAGGCTCAGCAGCGAGAGCTTCATGAAGTCTGAGTCTTTCAGGGCTTCAAAGAAGCTGATCTTGCGGGGGAAATTCTGCAGCGTATAGCTACTGATACTGCCCAGTTCTGCAGCTTTGGCGATAGCCTTGTCCAAGGAGCCGATTTCATCGATCAGGTTCACTTCCAAAGCGTCTTCTGCGCTGTAAATCCGGCCTTCAGCGATGCTATTGATCTTCTCAAAACTGATGTCACGGGCGGTCATCACCCGGGCTTTGAATTCCTCGTAGGTGCCTTCGGAATTGCGTTTCAGGGAAGCCAGTACATCAGGGGAATAGGGTTCAAACATGTTGAAAGTACCGGCATATTTACCGTATTTGATGGTTTGAGAGCGGATCCCGACCTTTTTGCCGAGATTGGTGGTCTCGGGCAGGAGCATGATCACGCCGATCGAACCGGTGATCGTACCCTCATCTGCCATCACATAGTTTCCACCGCAGGAGATATAGTATCCTCCGGACGCAGCTACGCCTCCCATGGAGATTACGATGGGAACGCTTTCACGCAGTTTGAGCAGTTCTTGATAGATGAGTTCGCTTTCCAATGCACTTCCACCAGGACTGTTGATCCTCAGGACGACAGCTTTCACGCTTTTATCTTCCTGGATCTGTTTGGCGATTTTCTTCACTTTGCTGTGGGAGATAATGCCTTGATTGAAGCTTCCGCTCCCTGGGGTGATATTGCCATTGAGGTATACAACAGCGATTTTGTCGCCTTTTGGGAATTCGTTTTTTGTGCCATAATCGTTGATGGATACCAGTTTATCGTCCTTGATTTCCAGCTTGGCCAGGGTTTCCTGACGGGAAAGAGGAAAATCGATCAGCAGCATCTCCTGTGCGGCAGTGGCGGAAAGGAAGAAATCCTTACGATCGTTGAAGATGGATTTCACTTCATCAGGATTGAGCTTGCGCGCTTTGCTGATATGCTCGATAATCAGATCAAAACGATCCGACAGCGCGGCTGCAATATTGGCACGGGTGCCTTCGGAAAGCTGGGTTTGGTTGTAGGGCTCACCCGCACCTTTGAATTCACCAGCTTGTATCACATGCATTTTCACGCCAAGCTTATCCAGCAGTTCTTTGTAAAACTGGATGTTGGCAGAGGTGCCGCTGAGCATCAATCCCGCTGATGCGGAGGGTTCCATATAGATTTCGTCGGCATAGCACATCAGCATGTAATCTGCCTGGGAGATGAAATCACCAAAGCCTTTCACAGGTTTGCCACTGGCTTTGAATTCCTCCAGAGCCAGTCCAATTTCCCGCAGCGAAGGCAGTGAAAGCTGGACAAAAGCTGGCTCGATGAAGATGCCGGTAATGCGTTTATCTGTGGCTGCATTGCGAATCTTGCGGGTGAGGGCTTCCACGCTGCTTTGGCTGCTGCCAAAATAGTTCATGGGCATGATCTCAGTATAATCCGCCACCATGGCGCTGGGATTCAGGCGCAGCCAGGTGCCATCAGTAATAATCGTGCTACTGCCAGTGGGCATGCTGAACTTGCTCATTTGCTTGCCGCTCCAGTAGGATAAACCGATCAGGACTAATAATACAACCAATACCAGCAGTATTATCTTGGTGTTCTTACTCATTTGAGTCTCCTTGAAAAAAGTTTTGTATCTTGTAGTTGATTGCTTGTGTAGCGAGATTCCCCTGAACACAAAGAGCCGGCAGATGATGTAAATGCCGGTGTAAAAGGTAGTTTCAGGGAAAAAAGCAGTTGCAAAGAAAATGGCGGAGATGTAGGGATTCGAACCCTAGAAACGCTCGCACGTTTACACGATTTCCAATCGTGCTCCTTCAGCCAACTCGGACACATCTCCGCATCCGTATCGGCATAAATTTTGAAGGGGCTGATTCTGTCAAACATTTTAATGTCGGAAGTGCCGGTATCCGGTGAAGACCATTGCCATATCGAGTTCATCACAGGCCTTGATGCATTCTTCATCACCTTTGGAACCACCGGGTTGAATCACTGCTTTGATCCCGCTTTGATACAGTTCATCGATACTATCCCGATAGGGGAAAAAGCCATCCGAAGCACATACGGCATGAGTGAGATCATGGCCGAACTTTTTGGCTTTCCAGATAGAGATGGAAGTGCTGTCGATCCGGCTGGTCTGTCCGATCCCAAAACCCAGGATCTGATCCGGCAAGGCCAGAGCAATGGCGTTGGATTTCAGCAGTGATACAGCTTTCCAACCGAAAAGCATGGCATCAAATTCCTTTTGGGAAGGCTGCCTTTGGGTGACCACCTTCCAGGAGTCCATGCTCTCGGAGACCAAATCCCAATCCTGCACCAGGTATCCCCACATCATGGTTTTAATTTCCATACTGTTGCCAGGTTTTGCCAGCATGGAGGGTTGATAGGAGATCAAGCGGCGGCTTTTCTTTTTCATCAGCACATCCAGCACTCCGGCATCATATCCGGGAGCGATGATGATCTCTGTGAAGATGCGGTTGATCATTACGGCGGTTTCCAGATCCAGGCTGCGGTTTACCACTACGATGCCACCAAATGGGGCAACGGTATCGGTGGCGAAAGCCTTACGGTAGGCGTCTGACAGGGTCGCACCACTGCCAATGCCACAGGGATTGCAGTGCTTCACGATGATCACCGTGGGCTCCTGGAAGAGCCTGATTGCTCTCAGGGAGCTGTCAATATCCAGGATGTTGTTGAAAGAAAGCTCTTTACCATGCAGCACTTCCCAGCCATCCTTGCGGGCGGTGTAGAATCCTGCCTTTTGATGTGGGTTTTCTCCGTAACGCAGATTTTGGGTCAGGCTGATGCTCAGATCGATAAAGGGTGCAACACCCGTGTCTGGTACAGCTTCACTGCGAAACTCATCAAAGTAATCTGCGATCACTGCATCATATTGGGAGACCCGGGCAAATGCCTTTTGAGCCAGGTAACTGCTCCAGCATTCAGGGATTTCTGTGGATTGCTTCAGGTGTTTCAATGTGGGAGTATAGTCCTTGGGATCAGTCAGCACCGTCACATAACGGTAGTTCTTGGCGGCTGCTCTGATCAGGGAAGGGCCACCGATATCGATATTTTCAATGATCTCATTGTGGGTGCTGTTTTCCTTCATTCTTACGGTGGAGAAGGGATAGAGATTTACCACTACGATATCGATATGGCCGATGCCATGCTCTTGCAAGGTGCGCTGATGAGCGTCATTGCTGCGGTCTGCCAGGATTCCGGCATGAATCTTGGGATGCAGCGTCTTCACCCTGCCATCCAGGATCTCCGGGAACCCGGTGAGATCACTTACCTGTACCAGAGTGCGGCAGAATTGTCTTAGGTGTTTAGCTGTGTTTGATGTAGATAAAATGATGTAGCCCAGGGCTTCCAATTCGGTGGCCAGCGTTTCGATACCAGTTTTGTCCGAAACAGAGATCAGTGCGTATTTAGTCATGACTCCCTTTCCTCGTCGATGTGTTCGACTAAATCCTTTATGTTGTTTTTATTTAAATAGCTTTCCAGGCGTTGATTGAGTTTGTTGTCGCTATACATTTCCATGGTAATGCGCACCATTTGGGAGGGTACTTTCTTCAGCATGCCTTCTCTATCCTGGCTGTCAATCACACTGATCAGGACGATACCGCCCAGGATGATCACCCAGTTCACATAGATCCAAAACAGGAAGATAGGCAAGGCAGCGATCACGCCATATACTGCCTGATAGCTGGTGAGATTGTAGATATAGCTGTCGAAGCCGGACTTGGCAATCACCCAGATCACGGTAGTCCAGAATACTCCCCGAAACAGGCTGGAACGCCTGATCTTGATCGAAGGCATCAGCATATACAGGAAGAGCAGCGCCAGAAACTGCAAGACAAAAGGCACTATATAGCCCAGCCAGGTGAAGATTGGCAGTTTGAGGATACGTGATATGATAGGCATGGAAGAGCTGGAAAAGAGCAGCACCATGATGATCAGCCCAAAGACCAGGGTGCCAAAGAACTTGATAAATTGCGTCAGGATGTCTTGTGATTCTGCCAGTTGAGTACTGAGAATGCGGTCAAAAGTGCCACGGATATTATTGAACAGCGAGTAAGATGAGATCAGCAGGATCACAAAGACCATGATATTCAGTCCCATGCGGCGGGCGATCATATCGTTGATCATGTCCATTACTGCTTCAGCAGAGCCAGGGATAAAGTTTGTAGCCACTACCTCACCGATCTTTTCCTTGAGATTCAGAAAGGGCAGATCAGGTGCGATCATCACAATAAATGTAATGAAGGGGATGAACCCCAGAATAGTCACATAGGACAAGCTGGCTGATTGCCTCAAGACTCCTTCGGTAGTGATGCGTTTATACAGAACCTTGAGGAAGCTGCTTACTTCGGTCATCATGATCTTTCTGCGCCGTGCAGACGAAAGATAAAGATATACTCTGTATGTATCTAGAATCATGATCCGCAGATAGGACATCAGCCACTTACGAAGCTTGGCAAAGATATTCTCACGGTCTTTTCTTTTTCCCACTCCTATTCCTCCCGCAAAGCCGTAACCGGATCAAGCCTGCCAGCGCGTACCGCAGGAGTGATCCCAAAGATCAAGCCCACGCCCACAGAAACAGCCAGTGCAATCCAGATCATTTGCACAGTAGCCAGTACATTTATCTTCAGATAATCTCCCACCAACCCTAATATGGCATATCCCAGAGCTATGCCCAAAACTCCACCCAGAGTGGTGATGAGCACGGTCTGAACCATGAATTGCAGGAAGATATCCAGCCGTCGGGCTCCGATTGCGAGCCTGACCCCGATCTCCCGGGTGCGCTCCTTGATGGAAGCCAGCATGATATTCATGATCACAATTCCACCTACCAGCAGGGAGATTACGGCAATCTGGATGAAAATAGCCGTAAAGATCAGGCTGTTTTGCTTCATGGTCTGCATTTCCTGCTGGGCAGAGCTGACCCTAAACAACTCTTTGCCGCTTTTCATATTCAGGATTATACTCTTCAGCTTGCTTTGCATTTTCAGTGCAGCTTCAGGGCTGGGAGCCAGAACATCCAGGCTGATGATTTTACTGCCGGGCGAAAGCTTGTTCATCATGGTCGAGATCGGCACATAGGAGCGAGTATTCATATACTCCAGGGCATTATCTCCAAAAGCCGTACCACCACCTTGATTTTGCCAGTATTTGCGGGTCATCACGCCGATCACGGTGAGCTGTTGACCTGCCAGGGTAATGCTTTGACCGATGGGGTCACGATTGCCAAAGAGGTCATTGGCAGTGCGGTGTCCCAGGACAATGACATTGTTGTTTTCGTTTACATCCACTTCCCGGAAAAACCTGCCTTTTGCCACACCCCAATCTTCTGCCAGAAGCATATCCGGCATCACACCCCAGACGTCTCCCCAGAAGCCTTTGCCTTTGTATACGACTTCGTTTCCATAGAGCAGTACTTGGGGATTGAAGGCCTTCGCCTCCGGAGTAAGCTCTTTTAGGGCACGAACCTCAGCAAGACTGAAGCTGGCATCACCACCCTGACGGAAGTCATAAGACCAGTTTCTGCCGATCTCAATCTTGTTCAATCCTCCCCGCTGCTTCATCCAGTCCATAGTGCTCTTATTCATGCCATTCACTATGGCCAGAACTACCATGATGCTCATCACACCCAGGATTATCCCGATCACGGTGACGATGCTGCGCACCTTACGCATGAGGATATCAGATATCCCGACAAAGAGAGATTCAGTCAGCGAGATCGCCATTATTGATCTTCCCGTCTTTGATCTTGATGATCCTATCGGCACGGGCTGCCACCGCTGGATCGTGGGTTACGATGATCACTGTATTCCCTGCTTTGTGCAGGTTGTTAAAGATCTCCAGGATGTCACCTCCGGCTTGTGAATCCAGGTGTCCGGTAGGTTCATCAGCCAACAGCACCGAGGGATCATTCACGATCGCCCGGGCAATGGCAACTCTCTGCCTTTGGCCTCCGGAGAGCTCCGCAGGCTTGTGTCTCAAGCGATCTGAAAGCCCCACGCTATCAAGGATTTCCTTGGCTTTGGCGAGGCGTTGACGGGGTTTCATCCCCGCATACATGAGGGGGAGCTCTACGTTCTTCAGGATATTCAGGTGGGGCAGGAGATTGAAGGATTGAAAGACAAAGCCGATCTTGCGATTGCGGATTCCCGCCAGCTCTGATTTGGGGAGTTTGCTGACCAATTCCTGATCCAGATAGTATTCACCCGCACTGGGGCTGTCCAGACAGCCGATGATATGCATCATCGTGCTTTTCCCGGAACCCGATGGCCCCATGATGGCTACGAACTCCCCTGCGGAGATACTGAGGTCTACTCCGTCCAGGGCACGCACCTGTACTTTGCCCAAATAGTAGTCTTTTACGAGGTTTCTGGTTTGTATTATTTCCATATCCATATTTTTCCACCTGACTAAGCCAAAGAAAGCATGAGAGCCAATGTGTCAATAAAAAAACATTGCCAGCTTGAGCCGCCTACAAAACTGTGGGCTCATGATTTCAGACATGAATACAGACCGGGAATTATATTCCTCCGAGCTCAAACAGATGCTGCGGGAATCCCTCCTACGCCATGTAGATGGACAGTTTTCCCAGCATCCGCAGGATCCCTATTTCTTCACCCGGGAATCCTATCCGATGCACACTCGAATCGACAATCTACCCCTGTATCCTGTTGAGATACCGGAAGTTCTGCTCACTTGGGCAAAGCTGGATCCCACGCTCTTGCGCCGCAAAGAAGACATCCTGGTTTTGGATCTGGAAACTACAGGTCTGGGACGGGGCGGCACTGTTGCCATCATGATTGGGCTGGGCTATTACGAAGGAGATGAATTCTTTGTGGAGCAAATCTTTCTGCCCGATCCCGATGCCGAAGAACACAGCTTCGACCGCCTGAGGGAACTGGTGGAAAGCCGTTCGCTGCTGATCACGTTCAATGGCAAAACTTTCGATGTACCCGTGCTGGAATCCCGCCTGCTGTATCACCAGATCTGGCTGAACCTGCGCAAAATGGAACATCTTGACCTTTTACATCTGGCTCGCAGGCTCTGGAAACGTAAGCTGCCCTCATGCGCTCTTGAGACTTTGGAATTCTACATATTGGGACATGTTCGCGATAAAGAACTGGATATCGAAGGTGGAGATATTCCCCAGACCTACTTCCATTTTCTTCTGACCGGAGAGGGCGAATTGATCCGCAAAGTATTTATCCACAATCATCACGACATCCTGCACACGGCTGCGCTGTTTACGCTGATCTGCGACAGCATCGCCTATCCTCCTCCTGCCGGGATGGACATCCGCATCGATTACCATGCTCTTGCCAGGCTCTATCAGAGCCAAAACTGCGAGGTCACGGCCAAACGCATCCTGGTGGATTTGCTGGCCAAAGGGCAGATCAGTGCAGATGTAGTCTATGATCTGGGCTTGGTCTATAAGAAAGATAAGGACTTGAGCAGTGCCGAGGAATGCTTTGCCATTGGGGCGGGGCTGGATTCTCCTCCTGCTTTACTGGAATATGTGAAACTCCTGGAAAAACGCAAGGCTTATACAGAAGCACTGGAAGCATGTGAACGCCTGATGCGGATCGAGCAGGGACGCTATCTGCTGAGTTCCAAGCGCATAGCTGATCTGCAGAAACGCCTGGAGCGGCTTCAAAGCAGATTAGATAAATAAAAAGCTGATGGACCGAATTGACTATATTTTGACCCCTCACCCCGGCCTTCTCCCACAAAAGGAGAGGGAGTCTTATGCCCCTCTCCCCTTTTGGGAGAGGGGTAGGGGTGAGGGGTACCTAAGACATTGTATTAATTATTGTTACGTTAAGATTCCCCGTTATGGCTTGCTTATTTTTTCTTCACCGGCACCCAGATCTCCATCACTGAATCCGGTTCTCCATATTTGAATCGTTCGTCGTACACTTCAAAATCATCCGCTGCCAGACGCTCATAATCGCTATTTGCCATCCAGTCGCGATAGATAGCGCTATATGTATCATGCAGGGTTTCGAGGCTGCCGTGGTGTTCAAATACTGCATATTCAGCGGCTGGAACTATCCTTTCCTCCAGTCCGGCGGGGATTTCATACGCATCGGAAACCTCAAATCCAGCCATATAGGTAAAGGGCGTATCAGCGTTCATTTCGTCCATGTCTTCATAGTAACATACTCCCAGAGCGGCTTTCATGGTCTTGGCGGCTGGGATTTTGGCACACACAGTTCGGTTGAAGGAATCCCAAAGAGCGGGAATGGTGTTGTTTCGCATTGTGCTGCGGCAGGTGATCCCCGCCACACGGAATTGGTCTTTGTGAATCATCTTGGGCTCTTGCATCTTTACTCCTTGTTTTGAGATCCGGATTCTGGGCTGGAAACTAACGCAGGGAAGCTTCTGCCGGCGAAGATTCCCGGGAGTGCAACCGCAGAAACTTTTGAAACTGCGGGTGAATGCGGCTTGAGATTCAAAGCAATAGTCCCTGGCGATCTGCAGTATCGATGCAGGACTGTTCAGCAATGCATGAGATGCCTCACTCAGCCTGCGTTTACGGATGTATTCACCCACGGTAAGGCCGATGATGGCATAGAACACTCTGTGAAAGTGCCAGGCAGAATAGTTCGCCACGGAGGCGATATCCTCCAGCAGCATTTCTTCCTTCAAGTGTACCTCAATGTAGCTAAGTGCCTTGTCAATCAAGTGCTTGCTTTCCATGCTCAGAAACCTCTTCAGTCTTGATAATTTTTGCTATACCCGGAGCCGGGAAGACTGTCAATAAAAATGTTAAAATTCTTTCAAATCGAGTGAGCATTCTGGTAGTACCTTGCATGGCATTGATTTAGGGCATGCAATATTAACGCCAATACATGAATGGTCAATGCTTTTCGCCTTGATTTCTAATCAATAGATCTACGGAGTTTTACCTCGTCTTCACCTCGAGATGATCTCGAGTACTCGAGGTGATCTCGAGGTGAAGACGAGATAATCTCTTGATCATCATGAGAGTGCACAATGAGTGGATGCTCTGTTATGAACTCCAATTTTGTACTATTGTCAGGAACACACAAAAGTCCGGAGGACGAAAGCCGCAAGATCGGCATACGCCCTGTCGTGCTCCACACTCAATACGTGCTTACACCCTCATCTGATCCAGGATTGATTCCCGTAGATCAGCCATTGACCGTTGTGCCATTTGAAATAGGAAATATCACCTACTGTTTCCGGCTCTGTCAAGACCAGCGTCTCGATCGAGGAAGTGAATGTATTGATCGAATGCACCACCGCCAGATCGTTTTGCACCTCTATATAGAGCACTTCGATATCCAGCAGGGCAAACCTGCCCATGTGCTCCATCCATTGGTTATTGAAGTTCCAGCTTACCATCCCTTTGTGCAGATAGTCCTGGTGCAGGCGATCCATGATTTTGAACATATCCTTGCGGTTGAAATCTTGCGAAAGATTGTAGAGCATTTCCCTGATTTCGGACTGGGCAATCTGATCCGGATCGCTCTTGTCACAGCTCACGCCAGCCAGCAGGAGCAATAGCAGAACTATCAGGATCAATATCCGAGAGGTCATGGTTTCAGGCTCAAAACCGCCAGGCATTCGATGTGCCAGGTATTGGGAAACATATCGAAACTCATCAGCCGGGTTACGTCATAGGCTGTGCTGAGCAACTTCAGATCGCGTTTCAGGGTCATGGGCGCACAGCTCAGGTAAAGGATTTGGGGGATTTTGGCTTCCAGAATTGCCTCCAGGGCAGATTTGTCCACGCCGCTGCGAGGTGGATCCAGGATCATGACATCAAACGATTCCTTTGCCAGCAGTGAGGGCAAAAGTTCCTCGAACCTGCCACAGTGGAAAGCAGCATTATTGATCCCGTTATCGGCTGCATTTTGTCCGGCATCCTGCACTGCTTCAGGCACTTCCTCCACTCCGCATACACTTTGCACTTCATTGGCAAGGCACAGCCCAATCGCCCCAATTCCGCAATAGGCATCCAGCACTCTGGCGTTGGGGGTCAGGCACGAGCGCATGGCAGCGGTGATGTTTTCCATGGTGCCGGTATTGATCTGCCAGAAGCTGCGATAGTGGATTCTAAAGCTCAGGTCGGACATACGGTCGAAGATGTGATCCACGCCATGCAGGATCTTTTCTTTCTCTCCCAGGATCACGTTTCCCCGTTCAGGATTGATGTTCTGGATAATGCCCTGGATTTGGGGGAACTCACTGGAGAGGCTTTTGGCAATCAATCCCGCAAAGGGCAGGCGTCCGCTCCGGGTGACCAGGATTAGCAGGATTTCACTGTGGTCTTTGTTGCTACGCAGTCCGATATGACGCAGCGTTCCAGTATGGGTCTGTTCGTTGTAGGGCTCCACTTTGGCTTTCTGACAGAGTTCCCAGGTTCTTTGGGCAATCTGGTCAAATATGGGAGGATGGTTCATACAGGCAGTATGAGTAACGATCTCATGCGACCAGGGAGCAAAGATGCCATAACCTTCATTGCCCATAGGCATATAGACTTTGTTGCGATAATGCCGGGGAAGGGGGGATGGAATGATCGGGGCGATGTTTTCCGGCGCAATGCTGCTTTGAAACAGCTCTTGCACCAAGGCATTCTTCCATGCAGTCTGCGTATCATAATCCACCATCAGCCAGTCACATCCGCCACAGAACGGCTCTTTGTCAAAGGCATCACATGGCACTTCCGTCACGCCCTCGCCACGACTATGGTAATGAGTCACTTTGGCAAAGGCATGGTCTTTCTTTTCAGTGGTGATAACGGCATCCACCACGTCCCCGGGAGCAGTATGGGGAATAAATACAGCCTTTCCATCCTGAAAGGCAATACCGCTGCCACCCATGGCCAGCTTTTCCACTTTGATCTGCATGAGGTGTTTCACATCAAATCCTTTAGCCTGGAGATGCGATTGGCTATCGGGGGATGGGTAGCGAAGATGGAGGTTTTCTTGCGGTTGTTGATCTTGGCCATGGCAAAGCTCTGGCCTTGAGGTTCGGGATAGTAAAAGCGGTCGATCTTTTCCAGAGCATGGATCATCTGGGCAGGATTGGTGAGTTCCGCAGCACCTTTATCGGCACGGTATTCACGATATCTGGAATAGTATGATGTGGGAATCATCGCCAGCAGCATCAGGACGTTTTGCAGCAGGATCACTACCATGTAATAGCCAAAATAGCCCAGGCCTCCCCGTCCCCGATTGTCCCGCATGGCCATATCCAAAGCAAAGGCTACGATTCTGGCCAGGAACATCACGAAGGTATTCACCAAGCCCATAATCAGGGTCATGGAAACCATGTCACCCTGGAGGATATGAGTCATTTCGTGACCCGCCACAGCGGCAATCTCATCCTCGGATAGAGCTTCCAGCATCGCACTGGAAAAAGCAATCAGGGATGAATTCTTCGATGCTCCGGTGGCAAAGGCATTCACGTCTTTGGAAGGATATATGCCCACTTCCGGCATTTTGATGCCTTTGTGGGCTGCCATGTCACGGATCGTATCATAGATCATCAGGGCTTTACCACTGGCGGCTTGGGGATTGATCAATTGGATCTTGTAGCTCATTTTGGCGACTTTCTTGCTGGCCAAAAGCGAGATAATGGAGCCTGTGAATCCAAACAGCACACAGATGATCAGCAGGCTGTACACCTGATCTTGTGGCAGCCTGACAAAGCTGAGGATGATGCTCAGCATTGTAATTACCAGAGCATTTAGCATCAGGAAGAAGGCTATGCGTTTCAGTCCGTTCATGCCTGTTGCCCTCCCTCTATGGTGTTCATGGTTTTATAAATCATTGTTTCTCCAGATATGCGATATTAATAACATGCCCAAAGTTTAATCAGCCTGTCCAGAAGGCAAGGAAAATCTTGTCCAGCTAACTACTTGCTTTTTCGTTGACATAAACTCCTGCCTCAAATGCCTTGTCTGGATGCACACCATTTTCTGGTAAAAGAGGAAGTATGCGCAAGAAATGGAAGATCGTCATTGGCATAGCAGGAGTGATCGTTTTGGGATCCATCGGGCTCAACCAGTGTAAAAAAGCAATGAATAAGGCTATCGGGGCTACGGCAGGAAATGCCCTAACCCATACTGTAGCCTATGGTGATATCTCCACCAAGATCGAAATCACAGGTGAAATCCAGCCCCAAACCGTAGTCTCTATCAAATCCCGGGTTAGTGGCAAGATCGTGAAATTCTATGCCAAAGAGAATGACCATGTGAAGATCGGACAGATCATTGCGGATATCGAGCCGGACTACAATCAGGCTAATACACTGTTCAACACCAAAGCCTCTTTGCGGATGGCCGAACTGCGGTTGAATAATGCCAGAAAAGACCTCGCCGACAAGACTCTGCTGCTGGAAAAGCAGTACATCTCCCAATCCGAATACGACACTGCCTCTGATGCCCTCAAATCAGCAGAAATCGAATTCGCGCAAGCCAGCAGCCAGTATGAAATGATCCGCGATCTGGATGTGCCCGGCACGGTTACTCATGTATATGCAACTGCCAGCGGAACCGTGATCGAGCGCAAGGTCAATGAGGGTGAGATGGTTACTTCCAGCATCAACGCCTATGGAGAGGGAACCGTGGTCATGAAAATCGCTGATCTTTCTCAGATGATCGTGAAATCCAATATCAATGAAGTGGATATCGGCAAGTTCGCATTGGGACAAAAAGCGGAGATCAAGCTGGATGCCCTGCCCTATAAACAGTACGAAGGCAGGATCGTCAAAATAGCCCCTATGGCGATCACGGAAAACAATGCCAAAGTCTTCCCCGTGGAGATCAGCATCAATGCCACCGGTGAAGTGGTAAAACCTGGCATGACAGCAGCAGTAAGCATCCTGGGCGAAACGCGTGAGCATGTTCTGGTAATACCCATTGCGGCAGTGTTTTCGGACGACCGCAACCAGGATGTGGTATATTTGGTACCTGCTCAGGATAAGACACCCAAGGATAAAGACAAAGCCAAGACCCCTCCTGCTGCATCAGTATCCACACCTATCCAGATGGGTGCCAACGACTACCAGATGGTGGAAGTGATCTCGGGACTCAAAGAAGGCGACGTGATCTCGCTGAGTGAACCACCCAAAGGCCCTGCCACGGGACTGATGATTCAATAACTATGGAGCAAAAACAAACATGATAGAAATCAAGAATTTGAGCCGCTTCTTCGGCAATCTCAAAGCCGTGGACGACATCAGCTTCACGATCGATGCTGGCAGCATTACCGGCTTTTTGGGCCCTAATGGAGCCGGTAAAACCACGACCATGCGAATGATGGTGGGGTTCCTGCAGCCTTCCAAAGGCGGAATCGAACTCGATGGCGTCAGTATTTTCGACGATCCCATCCACACTAGCGGTAAGATTGGCTACCTGCCCGAGCATAATCCGCTCTATGACGATATGATCGTGGTGGAAGCCCTGCGCTATATTGGCGATCTGCGAGGTTTGAAAGGGGACAGGTTTACCCAAAGGCAGGATTTTGTATTGCAGAATTGCGGACTCAAAGAGGTGCGCAATCAGAAAATAGGTACCCTCTCCAAAGGCTATCGTCAGAGAGTAGGCCTGGCACAGGCTATCTTGCACGATCCCGACATCTTGATCCTGGACGAACCTACCAGCGGGCTCGACCCCAACCAGATCATGGAGATCAGGGAATTGATCCGCAGCCTGGGCAGAGAGAAGACAGTGATCCTTTCCAGCCACATCATGCAGGAAGTGCAAGCCCTTTGCGACCGTGTCCTGATCATCAACAAAGGCAAGATCATCGTGGATGATGAGATCACCCGCCTCAGTTCATACCTTTCTGATTTCACCCTGCTGAATGTGGAAGTAGAAGGTGAAGCTGTGGATTTCTCTGTCTTCCTGGAAGAGCATCCCGATTGGGAATTGATCACTTGGGAGGCTGAGGCTCAGACGGGCAAACTCGCACTCAAGATACCCGCTGAGAGCGATGCCAGACAGCAATTAGCCCGATATATTGCCGATCATGGGTGGTTGGTGCTGAATATGTCCACAGAGCGTAAGAGCCTGGAGGAAATCTTCCACAATCTCACCACCGGTGAATTCACTTTGCCCGATAAAGAATCAGAATACCTCAGTGAAGATGATATAGAGTATTTCAACGAACTGGAACAAGCCCCCGAACCTGATGAAAACGAGCCGGAGGATAAGATCTGATGAATGCTATTCTGACCATCGCAAAAAAGGAATATCAGCTTGCCATGCGCTCGGTAACCACCTACATTGTGTTTACCCTCTTTCTGGTAATCACAGGCAGCTATTTTTCCACCACTATCTTCAAGATTGGCCTGGCAGAACTCAGGGGTATATATGGCTTTATGCATCTCCTGTTCATATTCTTTATTCCTGCCATTACCATGGGCAGCATAGCCAGAGAACGCAGTAGCGGCACCCTGGAACTGCTTTCCACCATGCCAATCCGGCTCTCACACATCGTATGGGGCAAGATCCTGGGCGCAATTATGCAGCTCAAGACCATGCTGATCTTTACCCTCATCTATCTGGTGATCATCGCCATCTTTGGCGAAGGGATCGATCTGGGAGCCATTCTTTTAGGCTTTGTAGGAGTCATACTTGCCGGTAGCGCATATATCGCCATTGGTGTCTTTGCCAGCAGCCTGCCTTCCAATCAAGTACTGGCTTTCATCCTGGGCTTTGCCATCTCAGCCGTGTTTTATGTAGTACGGTTTATCATGCCTTTGGTGCCTCTGCCCCTGGTTCGCTATGTCCAGATGTTCAGCTTTGAGTATCATCTGGAAAACTTCCTGAAAGGTGTGCTGGATACACGTGATTTGCTGTTTTTTGTTGCTGTGATAGTAGTTTTTGCCCTCCTGGCAGAATTCAACCTGCAATCCAAAAACCTGATGCAGGAGCGCTAAGATGAAGAAGAAAACCGGAAGCATCCTCAGCACCCTCACCATCAAGCTCGCCCTGGTGGTAGTAGTAATCCTGATCGGCACCTATCTCAAATTGCGCCTTGATTTCTCCCGTGACAAAGCCTTCAGCCTCAGCCCGGTCAGTAAAGAAGCAGTACGCACTCTGGAAGACAATTTCGTGGTGAAAGTGCTGTCCTCTCCTGAATTGCCCTCGGAATTGAGCTCTCTGAACCGCTATCTGAAAGACCTGCTTACTGAATACCAACTGGCTGGAAAAGGCAGGTTCAGATTTGAGTATGTGCGGGTTGCCAGCAAGGACGAACTCTTCACCATGGCGCACAAGAATGGCCTTAGCATCATCCGTTTCCAGATCTACGAGAACGATCAGATCACCACAAAAGAAGTGATCTTTGGTCTGGTATTTGAGTATCAGGGCAAGTTTGACGCCATCAACCTGCTGCCCAAGCAACAACCCAAGCTGGAGTATGAACTCACCCAGCGCATTCAGGCTTTGGCTGGGCATAGCCTACCCGAAATCAGCGTGTTCCGGGACAGCACTTATTTTGATTTCAGCACCGATATCTTCGAGGCTGCTCTCAAAGCCAATTTCAAAATCAAAGATGAATACCTGACAACCCCACTCAAGGATACCAAAGCCCTGCTCTTCACAGGAGTTGCCAGAAGCCTCACCGAAGAGCAGCTATACAACCTGGATCAATACCTGATGCGCGGAGGCAAGATCGTATTCCTGCAAGACCGCATCGATACCGACAGCCGCAACCTTTACCAGATCAGATCCAATGTAGTTGATCTCCTGGAGCATTATGGAGCCAGGCTTTCGGAAGATATTGTCCTGGATTATGTCTGCGATGTCCGTCAGGCGGGAATGGGCAATATGCTGCATTTCCCGATGTATCCCGTGGTTCGGGGCAGTGACCATCCCATCACCAGAAATGTAGAAAACGTAATCCTGTATCTGGCGAGCGGGATCAGTACTACCAAACGCGAAGGCATCAAGTTTGAACCTTTGATGATCACATCCATGAATTCAGGCTGGCTCAAAGCTCCTGAATTTGATCTCGATCCGGAGCTGTTCAGCAATCCCACTCCTGAGGACTTCCCTGAAAGCCCAATCGTGGTAGGAGCATTGCTCAAAGGCAGCTTCAAGAGCTTTTTCACAGGAAGTGAACTAGCCCAGGCAGATCCCAATTTCGTAGCTGAATCCCCCCAATCCGAACTCGTGGTCTTTGGCGATAAAGAACTTGTGGTCACTCCTGATAAGCAGGAATACAACGAGCGCGGCTTCATCGTACTCAACGCCATCGACTACCTGACTGAACGTCCTTCTATGATCTTCATCCGTTCCCGCCACCTCAGCTCTTCTGTGCTCAATATTCGCTACTACATGTATAAAAATGAGCTGGTTTGGGGCGATCAGGAACAAACAGAACAAAGAATTAAGACCACGATCAAGATCACTGCGATAGCCCTGCCACCGCTATTATTGATATTTATCGGGCTGTTCATGGCGCTCAGACGCAAACACATATTGAGGGAAGCACAATGAAGAATAAAAGAATCATCCTGCTCAGTGTCCTGATCGTTTTGCTCCTTGGATATCTGATCCTCAGACACTTCCGCAATGAGGAAAAGCTGGAGCCGATCTTCCGTATCGATCCCAATAAGGTCACTACCATCGAAGTATGGAACAATGAACACAACACCGCCCTTGCTAAGATTGAAGACGTCTGGAAGATCGTTCGTCCAGTTCAGTGGGATGCTGATACCCTGAGGGTAAACTCACTCTTCCGCGATGTCCTATCGGCAAAATACGCCACCACCGCCATGAGTCTGAGCGAGGATGCCGTTTCCCGCTACAATCTCGAAGATGACAAGGCCTTGCACCTCAGGATCACGGCTGGATCAAAGGTTGTACATGTTCTGTTCAGCAATATCGGCAATCCCTGGGATTACTTCCGCTATGAAGGCAGTTCCGATGTGTATCAGATCAAATACAAGGTAGTGCAGGATTTTGTCCCGGATCTCTACAACTGGCGTTCTCCCGTGATCGTCCAATACGAAGAGGATGAACTGCAAGCTATCCACACCAAATACAGCCAGAATGAATACACCTTGACCCGAAACGGAGCGATCTGGACCTACAAAGATGCCAGAGAAACATTTGATATCACATATTCCAATGTCGCCATGATGAAGATCGTGAATATCCTCCAAAACTTCAATACCTACGTCTTTTTCGACAACCAGGAAGAGCAGTACCGGGAGCTCTTCAACAATCCTGAATGCACGGTATTGCTAACCCTAACCAATGGTAAAAAGCAAGAACTCAGCTTTGCCAAACTGGACGACCAGCGCTATCTGATGATGGTTGATGGCGACAAACGGGTGTTCTTTGCCGTCAGTTTTGATGCGGCATTTCGCTTTATGCGCCATGCTGAAGTCTTCCGCAGGATTCAGGCATGATCCAGACCTCCAGGCACAAGCAGCTTAACGAGCAGCTTTTCAAAGAGATCATCGCAATCTGGCAACAGACTGGCATCACAAACACCGCCCGAGCCGATAGCTATGAGGCCATCCAGCACAATCTTGACCACACCGGCACTTTGATCCTTGCCACCTCTAATGGTACGGCAGTAGGAGCAGCCTGGGTGAACCACGACTTTCGCCGGCTCTACATTCACCACATGGGAGTCTTGCCGAATTATCAAAACCGGGGCATCGGCAAAGCCCTGCTGCAGGAAGCCCTTGCTATTGCCAGCGAAACAGGATATCAGGCCAAGCTGGAAGTGCATAACACCAATCAAGCCGCCCGTCACCTCTACAGCAGCATGGGATTTACCGATCTGGAAGGCTATATCACCATGATCAAGCGTGATGTCTGAGCGCACAGTATTCATCATCGGGGGTGGCCTCGCGGGTTGTGAAGCAGCCTTGCAGCTTGCCTCCAGGGGATATCAGGTGCACCTGTATGAGATGCGTCCCCTGCGGCAGACTGAGGCGCATGAGACTGATCTACTGGCTGAGCTTGTTTGCAGCAACAGCCTGAAATCCACCCGGCTCGATACGGCAGCCGGACTCCTGAAAGCCGAAATGCAAGCCCTGGGCAGCATGCTTTTGGGGATTGCAGAGGCTTGTGCCGTTCCTGCTGGCCATGCACTGGCAGTAGACCGCCAGAGCTTTGCCCAGGCCGTTACCCAAACCATCACCAATCACCCTCTTATTACCATCCACCGCGAGGAGCTTTCCGAACTGCCGGCAGGAAAGTGTATCCTCGCCACCGGGCCCCTTACCTCCGAAGCCATGATGCACCATCTGAAGAGCATCCTGGGCAACGAGCAACTCTTTTTCTTCGACGCCATCGCTCCCATCATCAGCACAGACAGCATCGACCTCAGCCGGGTCTATGCCAAAGCCCGCTATGATAAAGGCGAACCGGACTATCTGAATTGCGCTATTGAAAGGGAAGAATACTACCAGTTCGTCGATGCTCTGCTGGCTGGGGAAAAGCATGAGGCACATGAATTTGAGAATGCCTTTTTCAGCTCTGATAAATTCAATTTCTACGAGAATTGCATGCCCATCGAAGAGCTCGCCAGACGAGGTAAAGATACCCTCCGGCATGGCGTGATGCGTCCCATGGGACTCGAACTTCCCAGCACCGGACGTAAGGCTTTTGCAGTGTTGCAGCTACGGGCAGAAAATCTCGACCGCACTGCCTACAACCTCGTGGGCTGCCAGACCATGCTGCGTTATGGCGAGCAAAAGAGCATCTTCAGGCTTATTCCGGGCTTGCAGAATGCTGAATTTCTCCGCTATGGCTCCATCCACCGCAATGCCTATTTGAACGCACCCCGCGTTCTCAATGAGGATTTGTCCTTGAAAAGCCGTCCTGATGCCTATGTGGCAGGTCAGTTCAGCGGTGTAGAGGGGTACACGGAATGCATCGCCAGTGGATTGATCATTGCCCGGATCATCTCTGAAAACCTGCCTCTGCTGCCTCCTGAAACTATCCTGGGACAAATCTGGAGACGCCTGATTACCGAGAGCGACCAGCGATTTCAGCCTGTAAATGCGAATTTTGGCATCCTGCCCGCTCTGGATCAAAACATCCGGGATAAGAAACTGAAGAAACAGGAATTGAGCGATAGAGCGCTGCAGCATTTACATTCATTTTTGCTATAGTTGGCGTCTTACGAAGGAATGCCCGCCGGGAATTGCTACCATGTCCGGGGTTTATTAGTTAGGTCATCCAGGGAACGGTGGCTGAAGCCACCACCTTACGTCGCAAGCCCTTGCAGGGCCAGCATGGTAGTCTGTGAATAGATGATAGATTTTCTGAGGGTTACATCTCCTCAATAGAGAGTATATTCCATGGTTGTCTGTGAAAAGATGATAGATTCTCTGAAGTGATTGTTGTTATCGTACGGCGATTTATTCCCAAGAGATTGTGCTGGGATGATTGATTTCCTGAGTGCGGAGCGCGTCAGGGCGCATGCCCATAGCCCAGCAGTTTGACTACCGGGTATGTATGGTTAGGGACTGGAGTCCGGCCGGACGGCACCTTACATTCTGCTTTATTACTGTTTCCAAACCAGTACCGTCCTTCACTTCGTTCCGGACTCAATGGTAAGGGGAGACTCACCCAGGTTTCGAAATCCTGGGCTATGCCGACCTTGCGGCTATCGTCCTCCGGACTTTTCTGCGTTCCTGGCAATATTACAAAATCGGTGTTCAGAACAGAGCCACCACTCATTGTGCACTCTCATGATTAACAGGAGATTATCTCGTGTTCACCTCGAGATCACCTCGAGTACTCGAGGTGATCTCGAGATGATCCTGAAGTAAAACTCCGTAGATCAACAAAGTAAAAATGCCGGGTGTTTAGCCCGGCATTCAAGGGAGTAATCAGGTATTATTCAGGATAGACCAGGCTGCAATCCTGGCTTACTTTGATCCAGTAGGCTTTGCCTGGTTCCAGATTATTCAGGGTGTTGTTGCGGGTAGCACTACTCCAGGTTTGATCCAGATAGCGAACTTCTTCCACATAGCTTTGCACGCTACTCAGGGCAGTGCTGAGATTCAGCGCATCCTGGGGCTGGAAGCCAACATAGTTCCATCCCTGGGTTAAAGGAATGGGCGTAATGCTGCACTCGGTTCCCGGGATCACAAGAGTGCTGTTGCTGCTTACGTTTACCCAATAGCCCACCCCGGTTTCCAGAGTTTGGAGCGTATTGTAAACACTCGCAACCGCAGGATTGTAGCTGCGAGTGCGGCTCTTGACCTGCACGAGGCTGGGTACTCCGGCGAAGATATCTTCCACATTGGCAGAGACGGGAAGCGAATTGATACTGATCCAGTTCCAGCCACTTTGCAGAGGGATTTCCTGCTGATAGGGCAATTCTCCAAAGATCACACTTATCGGTGTCTTCTGGCTGGTGCTGACCACTACACCCGATACCACGATATCGTCGTATCCACTGGTAGAGATAGTGAGATCATAGGTACCCGGGCTCAGGAACCTGTAGAAATCACCTTTGGCGGGATTGGTGGTTACCACGGAGAGATTGTTGTCAAGACCATTTACGGTGATGGTGGCACTCAGCGGATTGCCATACACGTCGGTCACCATTCCGTGAATTCCCCTCAGGGCATATTCCAGATAAGTGAGCAGGGCATCATAGTTGTAGGTCCAGTAGTTCGGCAGAGTGGAAGCCTCAGGAAGCTTGGTGGCTGAAATCTCAATCGTGGTTTCGCGTCCATCGCCTGTGAAGTTCATCCAATCCTGACGGTTTCCGGTGGTTACGTACCAGGCTGCACCATTGGTGATGCCGTTGTTGTAATCATCCAGATATCCGGCGGGGCTATTGGCTTGGGCACTGGAAGCATAGGCCTGGGAGAGGGAGATGTACCAATCGTTGTCTGGATGCAGTGTATAGGTATAGTCCCAAGGATAGTTCACTACTTCCGCCCCACCATGGAAATTGGCAGAGAGGGCAAAGCGATTGGCCAGGGCGATATTCTTCATGATCGTGGTTTCAGGTTGGGAAGCATTACCATCTTCCTGATTGCCGTATTGATTGGGGAAATTGCGGTTTAGATCCACACCACCCGCATTGTTTCGAATGGCTCCATTAACGGTGCTGTTGCCACCGTTGTAAGTACCATCCGGATTACCATTGGGATTGATCCAGATTTCCAGATTATCCATCAGATTGGTAATTCTGGGATCGCTGCCATAGCCACCCAGCAGGGTATCGATCAAGCGCAGCATCAATACATAGCCCACGGTCTCGTCGCCATGCATGGTGGCGGTGTACATCACCAAAGGTTTCGCCGCTGTGCCCAGATTGTTGCTGATCCGGGCAAAGAGGATCTTGCGCCCGTTCACAGTATTGCCGGCATCGATGATCTGGCAATGCGTGGGATGGTTGAGCGCGAAATCGTTCATCATGGCTACATAGGCATCATAAGTGGGATAGCTGTCCCAGCTTTTGGCCTGGATGAAGTTGTCGCTCATTACGGCTTCGATCAAAGTGGAAGGATGTGGCAGCAGTTCGGGACTGAATCCCATCGGGCTGAAGGCATCCCATTGGCTTTGATTGGCATAGGCATACACATAGTTACCGCGTACGTTATCTATTGAGATATAGGTATTGAGTTCGTTCAGCCGGGTTTTGTCCTGCAGAAAGAATCGGAAATAATACTCGTTGGTTTTGACAGCGCCAAGGACGCTCATCAGGATCATCAGCAGGAGAGTGACAAAGATCAGCTTTTTCATTGGGTCACCCCGCTGCGCTTGGCTTTGATATAGTAGAACATCTTGTCCAGAGGACTGCTGATACTCCACTCGGGATCAGTGGTTGTACCCACCAGATTGAAAGGACCTCCCGGTGCAGATGATGCATAGATCTCATAGGTGGTTGCGTGCAACACGCTGTTCCAGATGATCTTGAGTCCCGTAGCGCTGCTCTGCATCCGCGGAACCGGACGATCAAGAGTAATGATCGATTCTGCAGCTATCAGCACGGGTTCTGTGACGCCAATCTCATCGCCAAAGTTGGCTGTTACGATCGTAAGTGATTCATAGATCATATCATTCTCATAGGAATAAACCTTGAAATTAATCTGTTCATTGGGATTGGCAAGGCTTACAATGATCGTCGCATGTGCGCTTTCCCGGGTCCATATCACTTCAGCGGTGCCACGGCATTCGCCGTCAACGAAAGCACCTACGTAGTCATTGGCTTTGGCAGGGATGTCATCCAACCGCACTTCGGCATAGATCGTGGCAGGATTGGTGGGATACTCTACAGGCGTCCAGGTGGGAACGTTGATGGGATTTACGGTTACCAGTGCGTCTGCATAGACGGTGTTTACTCCATCCGTGACGGCAAAGGTGAGGAGTTCGTTGCCAATCCAATTTGGCAATGTGGAGATGTTAACATGCATACCCTGCACATCAACGATCAGGTTTGTGTTTCCCGTCACATTGAGGCTCAGGACGTCGTCAGGATTGGGGTCGCTGGCATATTGGTTCATGCTGAAGGACAAGGATTCGTTCTTATCCATACTAAAGCTGCCAGGCCAGTCACTGATCACAGGAGGATAATTGGGATCGGTGGTAACGATCATCATTATCTCTACTGATGATACAGGAGTGACAGGATCGTTTGAAGTTACTTTCATGACAGCGGTGTATTCACCCAAATTCATATTGATCGCTGACAATGCCAGGCTGATATCCTGTGAGCTACCTCCTGCGATTGTCCCTGAGAGAGGGCTCCCTGAGAGCCATTCGATGGCTGGTGTATTCTGGGTCAGGGTGATCGTATCTTGAAGAGTGTGAGGTTCAGCACCCCAAATATCTCCATCCAGTTGATAGCCAATATCCTGGGGTCCTCGCACAGAGGAAGCAACAGCAACTACAATGGTGGCAGTTCCAGTTTGATTGCCTTGAATGACACCATATCCTGATGATGAGGTTTCACCATGCCAGTTGATCTCGGTACCATTTACAGTAGGAGTCATGGGAGCGGTGCCACCAGTGAAATCTGATACTGAAACAACACTGAATTCATCAGGAAGTCTCAGCCAGATATCTTTCAGCCATTCTGTATCCGTACTGGCATTGAAGACAGTCAGCGTCCAGGTGTTGTGATCTCCAGGAGTATAAGCTTGGGGATCGATGCTGAAGGTGCTACCCGCTATGCTACGGTCATCTGATTTGGTCTTGCTGATTTGGGAGCTTGCTGTATTTCGGGCAGATGGATCTTCGAAGGAAATTGTATATGTCAAGGCTCTGCTGCCAGTGTTGCTGATGGTCAGCAGTTCTGTTGTTTCCTGTCCGGATTCCAGCTCCACCCTCACGGATGTGGTGCTGAGACCAATGGCGGGGGGAACATAGGCGCTGCCTGTTACGGGAATGTTATAGACTGGATTCAAGGCGCAATTGCTGTTGATAGTGATATTGCCATTGTAAGCTTGGACAGCCGTAGGGACAAAGGTCACATTGTATGTGCGTTCCTGGCTCGGCTCAAGAGAAATGTTCAGTGTGTTTCTGTCCTCGCCATTCCTGGCTGCAGACAGAGCAATCTGATATCCAGCAGGAGTAGTAATCGTACCAGTAAGAGTCTCATCGCCATTGTTCCTGATCAGGAGTTGTTTGGTGCTGGTAGTATTCACGGGGATTTCACCATAGCTCAGGCTGGTGGGATTCACGCTGAGGAGCGGACCACTGGTGAGGGGTTGGAAGACCATTTTCACATTGGGACGGTTGGTAATGGTATCACTACCAGAAAAGATATCTGTTTGATTTGAACCGTCTGATCTGGCGAATCTGTAGCCACTAGTAACCGTAGTATACCTTACAGTACCGGATGTGTTATAGGCAGAGACCATATCAAAGGCTGTATCTATCACGAGATTATTTGTCCCATCCCAGAGATAGGGAGAGCTAAGAGTGAGCATGTCAAAGCCACCAGCTGTAGGAGCATACAGAACGTTAGAATACACTGTTTCCATATTGTTGATAGTTAGCCAGTTCGCTACATTGCTATCAGCAGTATGCTTCATCCTTACGATGAAACTGGGCAAAGCTTCAACGGGTGCAGTCACAACGTCGAAACCGATCTGGTTGATCTGGATTGGTCCAAAGATTCCTGCCGCATTCAGCTCCGCTGCCGTATAAACAGATTGACCATGTAGGCTTTTATACCAGATGTTGATGGGAGATGCTGTAGAAGTGCCTGTAGCTTCGGTACCATTGCCAAGGACTGCTTCGGTGGGCACAACTGCTGTGGGAGTGGCATTCACTGTGTTTGAAGGCGAAGACTCTCCGGTGGGACTGGCGTAAAGAGTGGTTACATAATAGCTGTATGTTACTTCATTAGTCACGCTGTTATCAGTGTAGTTCGTTTCTGTGACAGTGGTAAGGGCGGTGCCATTCCTGTAAACTTTGTAACCTGACATGAAACGCTGGTCATCACTCCTGCCTGCAGAAGCATTCCATGTAAGCTGAACAAAGCCATTGCCCGCTGCTGCTGTGAGATTTGTGGGAGCAGAAGCATTGGGCGTTGCGTTTACGGAGTTGGAAGGCTCAGAATCCCCTCCACTGTAATTGGCTACTACATAGTAGGTATAGGTAGTTCCATTGGTTACTGCAGTATCAGTATAAGTGAGACCGGTTTGAGTGGCAAGCAAGGTGCTGTTGCGATACAGCTTATACTGCTGAGGAGTCCCGCTGACGGGGGCTTGCCAGCTCAGGCTCACAGATTGGTGAGAAGCTATAGCGCTAAGGTTCTGCGGAGGGTTGAGGACTACACTGGATACTGAGGCTGGGAAAATGATATTGTCGATCCAGGCACAGTCACTGTTAGTACTTACACTCACGTCTTTGTAATATGTCCAGGCCAGTACTCTGGTGCCAGCTGCCAATTCATAAGAAGCCTGAGCCCAGTCCACAGTGCCAGACCATTGGCTCTGTTGAACACCATCTACGTAGAAGCGCAGATAATCATAACCGCTTTCAGATGAGACCTTGTACCAGAAGGATATCGTCCCAGGGCTGCTGAGGATGCGCGTGGTCTGCATAGTGGAAGTCTGACTATGCGTGATCGTACCGCTTTTTGCAGCATAGGTGCCGGCATAGGCTCCGCTGTTTACCACTGTCCAGGGAAGGTTGCCTGAGAAAGTCCAGGGGAAGCTGGTGAAATTGCCAGTTTCAAAATCCTCAAGAATCAAGCCGATGGATACCGCTTCATTCTTGCTGGCTGTATATGCTCCGGCTGTAGCTCCGAAGAGCAGATTGGCGATAGAGCCAACTGATACAGAAGAGTTCACGCTCAGAGTGAAACTGAGGTTGGTAGATCCTCCAGCGCTGATGGCACTGAAGTTCTGGCTGCCACTGATGATGGTGATGCCAGGAGTGGAAGAGCTAAGCGTGGCACTTCCAGATTCTGAAGCGGCTCCACCACTATTGGCAAGAGGTATGATGATCGTAGCAGTTTCACCGGGATCGAGCCTGCCATTGTTGTTACCAGTGGGATCCTGGACGGTGATATTGCCAAAAGCCAGGACAGGTGCAGAAATCGTAATTGAGAAGTTGCTGGTCCAGGTATCACTGCCACTTACCATAGTCAGTGTGAAACTGGCGACGGTGCCATTAGCCACACCATTGGCTATGTTGAAGGCGAAGGCATTGTTCGCACTGGCTGAGGAACCGGCTGCAATGGAGGCAAAGTATTCTGTACCATCGGTGATCGTAATGCCATTCGTGCTGCAGGTCAAAGTTGCAGTCACTGCGGTGGCTGCGGCAACTCCAACGTTGTTTATGGTTACATTGAAACGACCCGTTTCATTGGCTTCGGGATTGTTGTTATTGCTATCTGCATAGGTTGCAGAATCGAGCGTCAGATAGGGGCCACTGGCTGCGATCACAGCAATGCTCTCGATGCGGGTTATCTTTTGCGAGCGTGTGATCACAAGGGTAGCCGTTCCGGGAGAAGTGAAGGGTGTAATCGGCAAACTAAGGCTGCCGCTGGTACCGACGATACCCACTCCATACAGCACTCCATCCTTACTCAAGGCTACGCGGGATTGTGGTGCAGCAGTGACATTGATAGAGGTATTGCCGATCATGATGGAAGCTGGGAAAGTAGCAGTATTGGCGGTGGGAACGCCAAAATAGGGTTTCAATGAAGGATCGCCCATGATGGAATAGATTTCCCAATAGTAATTGGTTCTGCTGCTATTGCCCTGCGCCACGGCAAGATTGCCCATAACGACTGTTTCACCAGTGGTCTGAGCCCAATCTGTGACTGCTTCACTATGAGTGTGGAACATGGCGTCATAAGCACCCAGCTTGGTGGCATCGTAGGCAGGGGCGGAGCCTGTGGCTGTTCCTTTGGCGCCTACTGCCCACCAATAGTCCTCATCCCAATATGTGTTGTTTGTGCCGCCGATATAGGCCACACCGGCATTTTGTGAACGAATTACAGCTTCTCCAAAACAATTGGCGGTAGTGAATTGATTCGTCACACAGCAGTTACCTACTGCTACGAAAGGTTTATTCACATTGGTCATATTGGTAAGGTCGGTAACCGTCATGGTGGGATCAGCCCAGGAGGTGGTGCTGCCGTGGGCAGTATAGTTCATATAACCTCTGCCTTCATTGGCATTGGCAATGATCTGAGCGTCGGATGATCCTGAAGCGGGATAGAGATAAGTGTTTGATGTAATCCCATGCGCTGCATTGAAATACTCTGTGGTTCCATAGTTGATGGCGCCATTGCCATGAGTGGGGCCAAAGCCGCTATCCACTCCAGCGATCATGACGACCTGGCCCAGATAGCTAAGATCGGGCTGTAAGGTCTTTTCAAACATGAGGGTCTTGCTGATGACTCTGGTCAGTTCGGTAGTACTGGTCACAGAAAAGCGGCCATAGTACATCTCCGGCATGTAATCCGTGCCTTCAAGCCGGACATAGGTAAGATCTGTAGGGTGTGAAGCTGTAGCGCCAGTGGGTGCGATCACCGTGCCATTGCTGGTGCCTGTATCGCCCACGATCAGCATGTAGGTAGGAGCTGGATCATTAGCAGTGGCTGCACTCCAGAGACCCGAAATATAGCTCGAAATCGCTGTCTGGGTATTGGCAGTTTGGCCATCAGAACCGATGGTGCGGACGATCACATTGTAACCCTGCTGGATTTTCCAATCTATAAAAGTCTGCATTGTAGAAACGTAGGCAGTTGGTGTCAGGATGACCATCTTGGTAGGGTATCTTACCAGGCTGATACGGCTATCATTGTCCCAGTTAAAGATTGATTTGGCATAGAGTTGATCATATTCATAAGATGCGGTTTTTGCCAGAAGTTCACGAGTGGCAAACAGATCGGGATTGATAAAATCTACTTTGACATCGAGGTTTTTGACGATCTGCAGTTCACCAGTCACGGGATTGTAGCTCACAGGATAGAAATCCAAAGCCAGGAGACGAACTCCACGCATGATTCCTAGTTCATGGATCTCCACTGGTTCCCGATTCGTGAATGCATTTCTGGAATAAGCTGCTTGATGATAGGCAAAGGGCAGTTGTTCAGGATCAGCGGATTTCGATACAGGCTCCTGAGCCGGGATGATTCTATTTACGAGATTGCTCTTTTCAGGACTGTATTGCCCACGATCCTGGGAATTGATCGAGTAGCGCACTTCGGCGCCCAGGGGGGCATAAATCAGCTTTCTCAGCATGGGCAGCTTGGGCTCGCCCACTGTATTGCTGTGCGAAAATCCGGGAATGGAGATTTCATCAAAGCTGCCAGCCTTGGTTTGGATCTCCTTCAGCTCAAGTTTTTGAGCAGCAAAACTCACGTCAAAGCCATAATCGTTGCTGTTGCGGAGGATTGCATTATTGGAATTGGAAGATAAAAGAAGCTCTCTGGTGCTGGCCTGAAGGGGTAGACACAGCGTGAAAATCATGATAATTAAGATGGTTGCGGGTCCGAATAAAATCCGATTCATATTTACTCCATTGAAATATTTCAGTGCTATCAAGGAATGCAAGATACATTCCGAAAGTCTGATTTATCCAGCCCTTGGAGATATTGTGCGAATTTGCAACCCTCTATATGGGCGAAAGATTAACTCAGTTTTTATACAGGATCACCTCGAGATCACCTCGAGTACTCGAGGTGATCTCGAGATGATCCTAAGTTCAAAGTGGCTTCAAGAACTCTGCTCAAACCAGGTGCAAAAATGCTGGGAAGTGTCTGTAAAAGAAGCTAGCGATCAGTCGATCTTGATCCTGATCTCCCGGGCAATCCTGCGATCCAGCACATATCTGGCATCGCCCACAGCTACGATCACATTAGGTTCTTCCGCCACATTGCGAAACATGCTGATCCGGGCTCCCACATAGATGCCTCTTTCGATGGTGCGGATATCGTAGTTGCAATACACGGTGCCATGCATTCCCTCACTTACATCGGTCAGGGGGACACAATCTCCCCGTTGGCAGGGGCATTGCTTGCGGTTGCGAAAGAAATGCCGTCCCCAATGGTGGAGTCGGATGCGATTACGCCGATTTAACATTTGTCCGTCCAATCTGTTTTAGATTCCAATAGATAATCCCAAAGAATCCCACCGCGATCAGGATCCAATACCATGAAGCGGGATTGAATGCTGCAATCTGATAGAATAGGGTAGCTGTAATCCACGCCAGGAAAGTAAGATACACAAATGCAAAGACAGTCCATTTGGGTCCATGCTCCTTGAATAGCATGGTGAGCGCTGCTGCACAGGGAGAATAGAGCACTACAAACAGCAGAAAAGCCAGGGCTGAAGCGGTGCCGCCAAAGTGATCCCTGAGGTTGTGCTCCATGGCAAGTTCACTTCCTGCCGGACTCGTGTACAAGCCCTGCAAGGTACCCACAATGGCTTCTTTGGCAAAAAGCCCCGTGATCAAAGCCACCGATGCCGGCCAGTTATCCATCTTGATGCCCATCGGACTCAACAGGGGAGTAATCGTCTTGCCCCCCAGTTCCAGAACGCTCACTTTCTCAGCAGAGGGATTCAGGAAGCCGGGCACACTGATCACCTGCAGGATGTTGATCACCACGATCACGATCAGGATCGTCTTACCTGCCCGCAGGATAAAATCTTTGAGGCGATGCCAGGTATGCAGCAGGATGCCATTGAAGGTAGGCACGTGATATGGAGGCAGTTCCATCACAAAATTGCCAGGCTCAGTCCGGAAGATGGTCTTTTTCAGCAGCAGCCCCGTCAGCAGAGCCATTACAATCCCAAACAGATAAAGCCCGAAGATCACCAGATCAGCCCGGCGGGGAAAGAAGATCATCGCCATAAAGGTATAGACCGGCAGCTTGGCACCGCAGGACATAAATGAGGTGAGCAGTGAGGCAAAGACCCGATCCCGCGGGTTTTCCAGGGTGCGCGTTGCCATGATCGCCGGAACTGTACAGCCAAACCCCACCAATAGAGGAATGAAGGCTTTGCCGGGCAGACCGATCTTGCGCATGAACTTATCCGCAATAAAGGCTGCTCTGGCCATATAACCGCTATCTTCCAGAATGGATAAACTAATGTAGATGAAGAAGATTGGCGGAATGAAGCTGCCGATCGTGGCAATTCCGCCTCCCAAAGCATCACTCAGCAGATACTGCACCCAACCTGGCGCAGCGATCCAGGACAGCAGAGCCCCAAATTGGTCTATAAACAGCCATTCCAGGCTTCCTGCCACCAGATCAATAACGGGAGCGCTGGCTCTAACTGCAATGATGAATACCAGATACATCACAAAAAAGAACAGGGGCAAGCCCACTATCCCGGAGAGGGCAATTTTATCCACCGTATCCGAAAAAGTGAGTGAATCTGGTTTCTTGCGTTTCAGGACATCTTTGGTGAGACCCCGGATAAAGCCATAACGGTCGTCAGCGATTACATTCATCGAAGGTTGGCCGCGATGCTTTTCGATGGCTTTGATTTGCCGGGCAACAAATACCGATTCTTCCTCTGTGAGCCGGGCATGCATTTGTGCATCACCTTCGATCAGTTTGAGCGCATGCCAGCGGGCGTGCAAGACCTGAGCGTAGATCTGTCCGGGAAGGCTGGCGTCCGATACTGGCTTCTCAGCCATGATCTCTTTCCAGATCTCTTCCAGGTGTCTTTCCACCACCTCATCGTAATGGATCAAGGCCGGAATGCGGGGATTTTCGAGGTTCTGGGCGATCATTGTCATCAATGGGTCAGGATCAAAGCGCTTGTTCAGGATTACTGAGATTACATCGAATTCCAGATGCGAAGCCAGGTGGGGGATATCCACCTGCAAGCCGTTTCGTTCAGCAATATCTGGCATGGAAAGGCACATTAGCAGCGGTGCCCCAAGCTCCATCAATTGCACGGTGAGATACAGGTTGCGCTCCAGATTTGAGGTATCCACGATGTTTATGATCAAGTCCGGCTTGTCGTTCAGGATATAGTCCCGGGCTACCATTTCATCCGGTGTGCCTCCGGACAGGGAGTAGATTCCGGGTAGATCGATCACCTCATAGCGGATGCCTTTATGCTCGTAGTAACCGCTTTTATGTTCAACCGTCACTCCTGGCCAATTGCCTACGGTCTGGCGGGAGCCAGTCAAGGCATTGAACAAAGAGGTCTTACCCACATTGGGGTTTCCGGCCAGGGCTATTATCGGGTTGTGCTTACTTTTGCGAGTCATTCTCACCACTGCTGCATTTCCAGCATTGACCACTGAGGGAGCAATTTACTTCCTCGAGCTTGAAATTAAGCGTTTCTGCTTGTTTGCGAAAGCTCTCATATAGAGGCCCCAGATCAGTTTCAATTACTGCTCCGCAAGTCCGGCAAATCCAATGGACATGTTTGGGATGGCCAAAGATATGCTCGTAGCGATCTCTGCCAAAGCTGCGCAAGGCATGCTGAATCAATCCTGCCTCCACCAGCAGGGGAATGGTTCTGTAAACTGTGGCCAGCGAGATTCCGCTACCCTTCAGGAGGTCATACAACTGCTCAGTATCAAAGTGCTCGTGCAAAGAAAATGCAGCTTCCAGGATACTCCTGCGGCTGCGGGTAAGCTTTAGCCCCCGGGCTTCCAAGCTGTGCCTGAAGATATCGATGTGATCTTGCATGACGGCTCCTTTTCGTGCGAATGATTCTCAATAAAATAACATGAGCTTTCCTGTCAAGGGATTTATGCCCCTCTCACATCCCCCCGTTTTTTAAACAGGGAATGATAAGTATAAACCCTCACTGAAAACTTCAAATCCAATCACCAAAACTTCAAATCGGGGAAATCCGGTCATAACAGGGGTATTCGGGGCTGGTAGTTTTTATCACCGTTTCTTCAAATACCATCACCGTTTCTTCAAATCTGATCACTGAAAACTTCAAGCTTTTATCATACTTTCTTCAAATCACCATCACCATTTCTTCAAACTTTTATCACAGAAACTTCAAATGGGATTTCAGATAAAAAAACGTGGGAGACCCCAGCGCTGTGGGCAAAGTAGCAATGAACAATAGCTACACCATTGGCAATATGGAGCAAGACCCACTGGTGAATGACGACAAAACCGTGCTGGTAGTGCTTGAGGAAGGCGTATCTGAGGCAATGGAAGTCCTAGCCAGATGTGAAGAGATTAACATGAAATTCATGGAGCCCATGGATGATGATGACATGAACAGACTACTCTAAGAGCAGGGGAATATTCAGGACAAGCAGGATACGCCCTTTCTTCATTGATCGAATTATCTTATCATTGCGGATCACTGCGCGTTCTATCAGTAATTAATCTGCAATAATCGCGTGGTTCATCTATCCTTAGTTGTCTGTGCACTAAGCATAAAAACCCCGTTCCCAGAATATCCAACCATGAGCATTAACGTCATGGTATTGCTGGTTTCACTTGTATTAAAAACAAGCTGTAAACAGCCAACTTTCATAATTCAAATCGAACTATCTAGATTAGGTGTCACTTCGCCAATATCAGTTTGATAATCTGATCGTGGTGACGAGCTAATGCTTCATCTTTACCAAGTGTGCCATTATAGTATTTTGCCTGAAAATCTTCTGCTGCAAATAAAATTCTACCTTCTCTAACCAGGTTAAGCTGGGTTAAAACTATACTGTAGTGGGTATTTTCGCCGTAGCTTTCCAGAGTATTGGCATTCATGGTAAATGAGTTTGCAGATGGCTCGAGAAATGTCTCGAATTCGCTATAATGATCTTGCCCCAATGCTCCTGACTCAGCAGAAAAAGCTTGGTAGTGATTTACACCTTCTCTGGTCCAGGCAAACTCATATGTCTGCGTGGGATCGAATTCTTCTGGAAAGTCCACTTCACAAAAGTAAGGAATACGAATTTCCGTTGCAGCAACCTGACTACCGTTTTTCAGCAGTGCCATGGAATACAATTGGCCTTGCATAAACTCAAATTCTGCCGAAAAACTCCAATTTCCATCATCGTAATCATAACTACTCTCCAGGAGATAGACTGAACCGTCAATTTGCAAGGCCATTACATCGTCTTCTGTTAATACTGTTTGCTCTCCCAGCCATCTACAACTCACCGCATATGTGGTTAGATCCGCTTTGCCCAAGTTTTCCCATGCCCAAAAAAACACCATCCAGTCGGTATTATTCTGAGTTATGCTATCAAAAGGGTCAGTGATTATTGTGCCATTATAATTATCATCATCCCCGCATGCAGTAAATGCCACTGAGGATATCACCAGCAACACGATCATCATCAGAGTAGTAAAGCGCATCATTCCTCCAAACTATAGCTTCGGAACGCCTACCTACTACTTAGATTTTTGTCAACTAAATTGTTGTTATCTCACATCCCCCCGTTTTTTAATATAAAAGACCGTTGAACAATACTCCCGCTGAAACTGTGAGAGTGAATTCAAGTCCAGTTTACGATATTTTTAGCTGAGAACCATCATTTATGTCCAAATTTGCCAATTATAGCCCTCAAAAAGCCTCTAAT
>Ga0208041_1000141_pt1 | contig 90656 bp, 79 predicted proteins | sample AD_SCU002_MetaG_FD_184453 | JGI IMG/M metagenome (GOLD analysis project Ga0208041, IMG submission 184453) | Active sludge microbial communities of municipal wastewater-treating anaerobic digesters from China - AD_SCU002_MetaG (SPAdes) (version 2) | ecosystem: Engineered > Bioreactor > Anaerobic...
GTAGGGATGAAAACGGAACTCTTCGTAGGGCTTTATAAAAGGTTGGTAGCTAATATGTTGTACTGTCTCTCCCAGGATGGCATCGCTGAATTTGTCCAGCAACTCGAAACCCAGGGCACGGGTGTGATCCTCGAAGGAGATATAGTCTGGGATGTTCTCGTAATGGTAGTACCGGGTGTTTCGGTTGTCTTTCAGGATATTATGTATATCCCTGGCCACATCCTGCAGGCCCGACTTCTCCAGGATCTGCTTGGCCTGCAGTAATGAGCGTATCTCTTCGATATCCAGCTCCACGCCCCGGAGGTAAAAGGGTTCTTCGAAGGCATAGACGTCTCCTTCGCGTCTGGGGCTTAAGATACTGGCTCCCATTGATTTGAGTGCGATGATGTCGTTGTTCAGCGTCCGAGCACAGATGCCCTTTTCACCTTCATTTGCAAGGATGGTGTTGATCTTATCCAGCAGTTCCTGCTTGGTATAGCGTGCATCGCGGATCAGTCCGTAGACGATCTCCATGCGTTGGGTAGGTTTACGGGTAATGGGCATAGTTCAGAGGTTGAAAATAGATTGCAATCCCTGGCCTTTAATTTGTCACAACGAAGCCGGCCATGTGTGATCTCAAAGATACGGATTTCATGGCAACGTATGGCCGGCAGGTGCAGGACGCCGCCTTGTTGTGGGAAATCAGGGGACTGTCTGCAGACGACTACCAGGCTCGTCTGACGGGTCACCTGACCGGCCGGGACGCAAGTCCGGTGGCAGGAGTGGGCCTTCGGGCCTGCTCCGCCCCAGGGCCGGAGATCTTCCAGATCCCAATGCATTTCCTTTGCGAACTCAGCGTATTCTTTGCGGTCTCTGCGTGAAACAAAAGACCGACCCTTGATTATCAGTATTATTTTTCTCGCAAAGGTCGCAGAGGGTGCTGCCTGAAATCCATTTCTGCGAACTCTGCGTCTTCTTTGCGGTCTATGCGTGAATCCGACACCAGACCCCTTGATTAACAGCATTATTTTTTCTCGCAAGGGACGCAGAGGGTACTTCAAAATCCCTGCATATACCTTGTGAGATGAGTCAGAATATAGGACCTCTATTACATATCGGAGGCTACGACCTGATTTTATCAAAAGTGTTTTATAAAAAAAAGTGATTTCAGCTGTCCATATCGCTTTCAAAATCCGTCTATATCTATACCGTTCTGTTAGAAAATTCTGTCTTAAACTAATCAATGGGTTAATGAACACATATTCATCGAAAGTTGTGGAGAATTGTATCTCGAATGACATTATTAAGTGCGCGATAGAAATTCATAAAAATTTGGGACCTGGATTGTTAGAGTCTGTATATGAGACAGTCCTGGCGGTACAGTTAAGAGAAATTGGATACAATGTGGAAAGTCAGGTCCCTTTGCCGCTCGTCTATAAGGAGACCAAGTATAATGTGGGCTTTCGAATTGACTTGTTTGTTGAAGGTAAGGTCATTGTTGAAGTGAAATCCGTTGATCAACTGGCACCTGTACATTTTGCGCAGCTTCTGACCTACCTGAGGCTATCCGGGAAAAAGCTTGGACTGCTTATTAACTTTAATACTGTGATGCTCAAGGATGGGATAAAACGAGTTGCTAATCAACTATAAATACTTGGAAGTGATTTGGATTTCTTGGTATCTCTGTATTTACCAGAGACCTTATTCTTGAATTACCCCGTTTTGTTTTCTCGCAAAGAAGGCAGAGGGTGCTGCCTGAAATCTATCTCTGCGAACTCTGCGTCTTGTTTGCGGTCTCTGCGTGAAACCAAAGTCCGACCCTTGATTAACAGCATTATTTTTCTCGCAGAGGACGCAGAGGGTGCTGCCTGAAATCCATCTCTGCGAACTCTGCGTCTTGTTTGCGGTCTCTGCGTGAAACCAACGTCAAACCTTTGATTAATAGCATTATGCTTCTAGAAGAGGACGCTAATGAATCCAGCCTTCCAACCTACCACCTCGCCGTGATATGGTAACAGGCGACTTTCCGCTCCTCGGTCACGTAGATTCTTCCCTGCTGCTGAAGGGTCGCCAGGATGGCCGAGAGGATCCGCTTCCGCTCCGCATCATACACCTTGATGCCATTGAATCGTACATAGCTGATATCGAAGGAGATTCCATAGCAATGTGTGCTGATATCCCGCGTGGCATTGCGGTTCGACCGCACCAGCTTTTTCTGCGATCCCATGGTCCTGGTGAGGGATGTAACAGTAAGGTGCTGCCGCTTCCCGGCTTCCTGCTCATAGAGATGCCCGATTAACTGCAACATTTCATAGGCCTTGGGATGTAGGGCCGGCTTGCTGTGCGTCAAGTCTCCGATGATATATCCTGTTCTGGCCTTGACCCAGACCAGGTCCTTGGTCATCACCGCAGCATGGATGTCGTCCTCGTCCTCCATGAGCGGCAGTCCATGCCGCTCCGCAACGGCGCGGTGCAAAGGGTAAAGGTCCTTGCGCAGCCGCAGGCTGTGGTCGATGACCACCGACTCCATCTCGGGGACATGATGGCGGTGCAGACTGCTTCCCAGACTACGGAGCCAGTGACGAACCTGGGGGATGCTCAAACCGATTCCCGCCACCAGGGCAAGCCCCAGCAATATAGCTATCCACTTCTTGGTCCTTCTCCTGAGTCCCATGCCAATGGAAATCCAGCCGTAGCAGGCCTGTCTGCCGGGCCTCTTCTGGTTTGCGAAAATACAAGGAATCCAGGAAGCATACCAGGCGTGCTTTCCGAATTATGTTGTTTTATTCAGCCGAGCCCCGTATCTCTCTCCCAAACGATTGGCCCAACGCTCCGGATAACCATGGTGATATGGCTTCCAGACGCGGTGCCGGGTTTTGAAGTAATAACGGGCATAGACAGCCCGCAGCAATGAGGGTAATCCAACAAGCAACAGGTAGAAAGGACCCAGGTATCGGGATTGAAGCGCATGTCCATATTCATGGGCGCGATTGTCGGGGGTGCTGGCATCTACTGGTATGCGCGACCAGAAGATATAGTACCCCAGGCTAAGCCCGAAGTCCCGGACCTCTATAAATTGTCTGCCCTGGATACATTCCCTGCCCATGATACGCTGGCCAACGATCAGGGATATCATCCACCCCAACAGGTTTTGCGGCAGCTCCCAGGTGTAGGAAAGGCTGCGGCAGGCAACATAGGGCAAATATGTGATCAGATACTTCATGAAAAAGTTGGGATGCAAAAGTAATACCATTGAGGTTTGCTGGGCAGTTGTTCCAACAGAATGGTCTTATCAGGGCTTCGCCGTGTTTCCTCCTTCCTGAGTGTTCCTTGGACGAAGGGAGAAGAGGATACGATTTTTCGAGACATAAGATTGATTATAACTATATGTTATTTATATTTGTTTCTTCTGTTGATATCTGTCGGTCGGTTATCGTTTACTGTCTTTTCCTGATTTAGCATTTCTATATCCCATTACAAAGAAAGGAGTTCGTATGGCCAGGGAAACATGCCCGAAATGTAAGGGCAACAAGGTAGTTCAATGTCCCTATTGCGATGGCAAGGGAGGCGAAACTGTTTCTGAAACCTGCTCAAAATGTGAGGGTTCCGGTTGGGTATCCACCACCTGGGGAACGGTGCAATGCGGGGCATGCAGCGGCACAGGAAAGGTGTCGTATTTTAAAAAATGCTTCCACTGTGGCGGAAATAAGGTGGTGGATTGTCCCTATTGCAGCGGGACAGGCGAGGTATAGTTTTTACTTATCTATCATATTAGCTTGGTATAGCACCGGGAATGATATCCCGGGAGGCTGGCCTTTATTCAAAAGACAGGGGCGTTTCTGATTTTTTCTAGTTTTGCGCCATGGGAAAAATGTTGGGAGGTCGGCTACCCGGACTTATGGGTGCCATAATGTTATTGATGACGGCCTGCGCGGGCAGTCGTATGTTGCCATCCGAAAAAGCCTTCATCCGGCAGGGAGAGGCCACGGAGCCTATGCGGGTCCTGAGTGTCTTTAATAAAGCCGATAGCCTGGTCTTGAGAACCCCTGCCAGGACGGTCTCATCCTTCAAATCCGATGATATTCAGCTCCTGGCATCCCGGATGCTGGCTTCTGTCATGGATTCTGCCACCAGGGGCGTGGGTATCGCAGCACCCCAGGTGGGTATCTCACGCCAGGCAGTCCTTGTCCAGCGCTTTGATAAGGCAGAAAAACCGTTTGAACTCATACTCAACCCAGTTATAAAGAGGACTTCTGCTTTTATGACTGGCTATAACGAAGGCTGTCTCAGCATCCCTGGTTACCGTGGCTGGGTAGAGCGCCCGGATACCATCTGGGTGGAATACAAGGATATAAAAGGACGTCAGCAGAAGGAAAAAGTCCATGGCTTCACAGCGCGTATCTTCCAGCATGAGATCGACCACCTGCATGGCATCCTTTATACCGACCGTATCCCAGCCGGGAGTCTGAAACCGGATATGGAATAAAAAATCCAGGTATTTAGGAGCGATTTTGCGTTTTTTTTGTTATATTTCTACTCGAAAGTAACTGTGTGGAGCCCAGAACCCACATAAAAAACGGGGCGTAGCCGAAAAGCCATATGAGTAGGATTCTTAACATGTCAGATCATGGCAAACTACAAGATTGAGGAAATTGAAGGCATTGGCCCGGTGACGGGTGAAAAACTGCGCAATGCAGGCATTAACAACACAGACAAGCTGCTGGAAGCTGCCAAAACACCGAAGCAGCGCAAAGCACTGGCTGAAGCCAGCGGTCTTCAGGAAACGATGGTGCTCAAATTTGCCAATATGGCAGACCTGTTCAGGATCTCAGGGGTTGGTCAGGAGTTCGCTCAATTGCTAGAAGTGGCCGGTGTTGACACCGTTGCTGAACTTGCACAACGCAATGCTGACAACCTTACTGCGAAAATGGAGCAGGTGAATGAAGAAAAGAAACTCACGCGCCGCACCCCCAGCCTGAAAGAAGTGGAAGGATGGGTGGCCCAGGCCAAAGAGCTTCCGAGGGTACTGGAATACTAATACCTGCAACAAGGATAGCAGCAGATGGGTTGATGATCCTACTCCTGGTGCTTGAGCCTGTGGTAAGCGCGGGCTTCTGCCAGGTTCCATGATAACCAATGCTGCGCCTCCCAACGTTGTATGAAGGCCTGCTTCCGCATGGCAATGCGACTGTAGTATTCACCGCTTGTCATATAGGGGAAACGGAAGGGGTACTTCCCGGATTGAAAGGCTGCAATCTCCTGCAGCCTTTTTGCTTTGATATCCAGGATGGGCAGGGTTTTGTCCGGCATCCCGACCATGAAATCCAGATGAAGAAAGCTGCGGTCTGCATGGGCGATATTGTAATTAGCAATATATCTGTCCCATGGGAATAAAGAAGCGATGAATAATATGGCAATAATGGCCATGCTGTTGACATGCAGTATCCAGAAAGCGGATCGCTGGTGATGGATCTTGCGATAGACGCTGTATAGACCATACAGGATCAATAAGAGGAAGATGAAGACCCCAATCCGCTTGTAGGCCAGTGCAAAATAGTCGATGTAATGCAGGTTGCGGATGCCTACCGAGATGGCCAGGATGGCATTTTGTGCCAACCACATATAACTGAGCCATTTGAGCGTTTTTGATGGGTAAAAATTCAGGTTGCGACGGAAAAAGTATAGTGTAATGATGATGGAGATCAGGATAGAAAATATGAGGAGGTAGGTTCCTTCATGGACAAACTGCTTCAGGTATTGCCCTTCCCATTCAAATGTGAACCATACATATCTTATATCCAATATATTGAGGATGAGTATGGCCAGGTTCAAAAAGGCCATCAGGAAGAGCGCAACACGGAACTCATCCCGCAGTCCAAGCTGACGGAACCGGAAAAACCGGAAGGTTCTGCGTTTTCGGACAATGCCCCAGTCACTCTTTTGGTCCCATTCAGAAAGATAAGGATGGGCCAGTTGTTGCAGCAGGACGTTGCTGATCAAGAATCCCAATACAAAGACCCCTGTCATTTCTATATCCAGGTTAGAAAGCCACCTTGCCAGATCGATGGTCAGCCAGTTCGTCAGCTGAACCATGAGGCCTTCAAACCTGGGATTGGCCGCGCTGTATATCTGCAGGAAAAGGATGATGATCACGATAGGCAGGATCAGCAGCACCGCCCTTCTGAGCCATGTCCGCGTGCTGAGTCCCCTGATCCGGCTGGATAGTATATGAGTAAAGAATTGCCATTGTGCTGCAAACGGGGCACTCAGAGACATCAGGGCAGCCGTGGCGGCTGATCTGACTTGTGGATAGCTCAGGTAGGCCGCGAAGCTAGCCAGGAGGGCGATATTGACCGCAGCCGCCAGAGTCGTATCGTGTACCACGAAGGCCAGGGCTGAAACAAGGATACTACCCAGCCATAGCTTTGTTGTTCTCTGCTGCCACAAAAGCTGATGTGTGATGGCCCAATATGTGATCAAGCCCGCTTCAAAGAATAACAAATTGACGCCCAGTCGCTGACGATAGAACAGTATTGTGAAGAGAAGGGCGCTCAACAATACCATGGTGGTGGGTTTCCTGGTTTGCATACATGGGAATTGAGTTGCTATAACGCCAAGCCCGTGGTGGTATTATTCCAGGAAGATGTTAAGAAATCCTAATTCTCCCGTCCCAACAGGAACTGGAAAGCAAGGCATTGCCAATCGTATTAACTTTGCAGTAAACCAAGCGATATGCGCTATCATTTCATTGCCATTGGCGGAGCTGCCATGCACAACCTGGCCATCGCACTGGCCCAGGCTGGCCACGATGTAAGTGGATCGGACGACGAGATCTTTGAACCTTCCCGTTCCCGTCTGGAAAAGCATGGTCTGTTGCCGTCAGCCTACGGCTGGTTCCCGGAACGTATCACTTCTGATATAGATGCGGTGATACTGGGAATGCATGCGCGTAAGGATAACCCGGAGCTGGTCAGAGCCGAAGATTTCGCCATTCCCGTTTATTCGTTCCCGGAATTCCTGTATCGTCAATATATTGATAAAAAGCGTGTTGTAGTAGCAGGATCACATGGGAAAACAACCATCACAGCCATGATCTTGCATGTTCTTAAGCAGGCGGGACAGCAACCGGATTATATGGTGGGTGCCCAGCTTGATGGGTTTGATGTGATGGTTCGCATCAGCGCAGGAGATGGAATCGCTGTTCTGGAAGGGGATGAGTACCTGACCAGTCCGGTCGACCGCCGCTCCAAATTTCTGCATTATCACCCCCATCTGCTGCTGATATCAGGTATTGCCTGGGATCATATGAATGTATTTCCAACGTTTGACGACTACCTGGCGCCTTTTGTCAGCCTGATACATGGGTTGCCTGAAAATGGGGCCATCGTTTACAATGTCGATGACCCTGTACTGAAGGAAATGGTAGAAAGGGAGACACCGGAGGGTGTCAGGCGCATCCCTTATTCCCTGCCAGCTTATCATATGGATGAAGGCAGGGCCTGGCTGGAAATGGAAGGGGCTTCATACGGATTACAGGTATTCGGGCGGCATAACCTGAGCAACCTCATGGGCGCCGCCGAAGTCTGCCGTGAACTTGGAATAGGGGGGGACGTTATCTGGCCTGCCCTTGCAAGCTTCCCTGGTGCTTCGCGCCGCCTGGAACGCGTATTTACGGGCACTAATCTCCATGTTTTCCGTGATTTTGCCCATGCCCCCAGCAAGCTGAAAGCCACCGTCGGGGCGGTGCGGGAGCTGCTGCCCGGCCATCACCTGGTAGCGTGTATGGAGCTGCATACCTATAGCAGTCTCAATGCAGATTTCCTGCCCCACTATGCCGGAAGCATGCAGGGGGCAGATACCGCCATCGTGTTCTATCATCCGGATACCATTGCCCTGAAGAAGCTCCCCCCGGTCAGTGCTGAACAGGTGCGCACGGCTTTCGACAGGCCCGACTTGCTGATTTTTCATGACAGCGGGCAACTGCAGGACTATCTCATGGGTCTTAAAACAAATAAATTAGGATTGCTGATGATGAGTTCGGGCGATTTTCATGGGATCCAGATGCCGGCCATCTTCGAAACGCTACAGCAACACTATGAAAGAAATAGCTAGTCTCTTCCGGATTTGGGTACTGATGGGCATACTTGCTTTGGTAAGCCATCTCCATGCACAGGTAAGACCGGTTGCCGCCTTCAAGCAGAACCACATTTCTTTTGATACCCTGCGTGAAGAAGCTGGGCCTGTGATGCGCCGCTTTGAGGTAACCAATGAGGGCGATGCGGTGCTCAGACTGCTGGATGTCAAGGCCGGTTGCGGCTGCACAACCACGGATTGGGAAAAAAAGCCCATTCCTCCGGGCCAGGCAGGCTATATCGATGTGGAATACAATCCGGCAGGTCGCCCCGGTGGCTTCAGCAATGCTGTGGCTGTGACGACGAACGATCCGGACCGCATCACGATAATACTTCAGATCAGCGGGATGGTGCTGCCACGGCCCAAAACAAGGGAAGAGCTTTATCCCCATGTTCAGGGCAGCCTGCGCTTCCGTAGCAACCATATCACGCTGGGAGAAGCCTTCCTGGGTCAAACGAAACAGGATACTTTCTTCTTCGTAAATACGGCAGATAAACCGGTGATCTGGCCCGAGAAACAGAAATCCCTGCCCGCATGGCTACAGGCGGTTCCGAATGCGGCAAAAACCCTGCCAGGTGAAGAAGGTCACCTGTTCATCCGCTATGAGGCCAGTTTGCGCCAGGCCTGGGGCCTCCTCTTTGATACAGCCAGAATCAATGTGCTGGATGTAGCCGGACCAGTCAAGATCCTGACCATGGGCGTGAAGGTTCTGGATACCCTCGACCGTTTGCCGCAGGTAGAAATTGCACAGGCAGCCAGTCTGCATATTGTCAGGGATTCCTACAATTTTACTTCCATACCAAAAGGCGATACCGTGCACTATCGCTTTGAGTTGCGTAATCAAGGCAAGAAACCGCTGGAAATCAGAAAGATGTCAGCTGCATGTCCTTGTATTGAGTTCATGGAAAGTGTAACGGATATTCCTCCCGGAGGGCAGGCATTCATCGAAGTACGTATGCTGACATCCGGGCTCTCCGGGCCGCAACATAAAACTATTTACCTGGTAACGAATGATCCTCGGCGCCAGGAAGTATATTTGCACTTGATTGGAACAGTAAAATAACCGTAATATGTTTGTTATGAAGAAGTGGTCTATCATGCCCCTGGCGTTGGTGCTGGGACTGGGTGCGTTACAGGCACAGGATGCAGGTACCGACAGGTTTCCGCATAAAATGGGTAACCTGCATATGAGCAAGAGCTTTGCCAATTTTGATTACCTGAAAGATACGGAGGCAAGGACAGATACATTGTTGATATACAATGCGATGGATTCTTCTATGAAGATATCCTTCGAGAAACCGCCTGCTTATCTGATCTGCCAGGTCACCCCGAATCCCCTGCCTGCCGGCAAGGAGGGAATGATCTTGATTACATATGATGCTGTTGCTCAGGGCGATTATGGCTTCCAGAATTACCGGCTGGGCCTGCGTACCAATGATGCCCAGCAGATGATCAAGACCTTCAGTGTACGTGCCTACATTGAAGAGGATTTCTCCAAATTGACGGAGGAGGAACGCCAGAATCCACCTGTCATGTCCATTGAGACTGAGACACATGACTTTGGCACAGTGCAGGAAGGCACCAAGGTTACCTATGATTTCAAGTTTAAGAATACGGGCAAGCGCGACCTGATCATCCGCAAAACGAAGGCAACCTGTGGTTGCACCGCTACCCATCCGGAGAAGAGTCTGCTTAAGCCGGGTGAAGAGAGCTATTTTACGGTGGTATTTGACACGCGTGGACGTACAGGCCCGCAGCACAAATCTGTCTTCATCTACAGCAATGATCCCCGTCATTCCACTGCAGCCATTCATATCAAGGGCAATGTCCTGGCTCCGTAAAGGGCGCGCGAACTTTTAGTAAAAGCCTAAATCAGATAGGTTAAAGATGAGATCTGGGTGAAGACCTTCCTCAGTATAGGGATTATTTTGCTCTGTCAGTGGATTGAGCATCCGATGGATTCTCTGCCAGATGGATGGACTTCCTACTGAAATTTATCCATAAGCTAAAAGCACAACCGGAAGGAATCTGATAAGGAAATCTATTTACAGGGGCTTCTTGTATAGTTTAACTGTAGTCTGGCCTTCTATCTTTCATCATCAGGACAATAATAGCAGTAAGTATATCCATACAGGACCATATACCGTAGTTATCCTACTGAGTAACTGGCTCCTGACTTGTCCGAGTTAGTGCGGTCAGAGGATTTTACGAATAATCTCTTGTAGTTGAGGATGAATGGCTGTTCTCATCATTATTTCCTTTTTGGTTATTTTATTTATCATCCTTGCATCGGTGACCTTTTTGCAATGGTTCAGAAAGGCTCGTATTGATGTTGATGCTGATATTTCTATGTGTTTGGACACTGCTAATGCCATAAAACAGATTAGTATGTGTAATTGTATTGGTTCCTCCTTAAAATGGAAAATGGGGCGGGTCTCTAAATCGTGTTTGGACACTCTGAATGCTTGTTCTATCTTGTACAGATCGTGATAACGACTGATTATAGTTGCGTTGTCAGCTACGGATTCTTCAATATCTGTGTAGTATCCTTTTACGCCTAACAGTTTCGTGTTTTTTTCGATAAGCTTTTCGTTTAGAATCATATTACTATCTCCTGACTTCAGGTATTTTACCTTCTTTACTTTTGCAGGCTGGCTCAGCAACGACTTGGCTCTGTCTATTTGCTTCTGCATCTCGTATTTGTCTTTGTTATATCGCTTTTTTGAAAAGCTGCAAATCAGATAACCATTGTCCGTTTTGAATCGTATCGTGCTTCCATCGGTTTTGGGAAGTTTTGCATTTATCGATGTCAGCAGTTCGGCTGATACATTGCCCAACCTGGCTCCGACTATGTAATTAATCTTTTCTGCTCTTAGCGCTGCTACATTTTCTGTACTTATCATTGCTGCATCCGCCACTACGGTGAAGTGCTCTACCAGATGTTTCCTGATGAAAGATTGAATGAAAGGAATCAGGGTGTGCCCCTCAAATGTGTTTCCTGTAAAAACCTCATAGCCTACAGGAAAGCCTTCGGGTGTGACCATAAGGGCCACTACGATTTGCGGTTGTTGTGCTTTATTATCTTTCGAAAACCCATTCTTACGGAGCTCATCTTCGGTAAATGTCTCAAAGTACAGGGTAGTGACATCATAAAACAATAAGGAAAAATCAAAACCGTATTGCTTCTTAGCAAAATCAAGCGTCTGCTTCTCTATTCTTTCTTTTAAATCCAGCCATTTGCGTGCTGACTCATAAAACCGTTGACGACGATGCCTGATGCCAAAATAAGTTTCCATCAACGCTATGGAGTGAAGCTTGGAAGCAGGTTCAAAAATCCGTATCACAACCAGATCACTCAACAGTGTATCCAATTCTAAAGCATATCCAATCTTGTATTGCACAGCCCTTAGCGCATCGTATAGATAGGTGTAGTAAATGCCCACATATTCGCATTGGCTGATTAATACGGCTTCCTCATTAGGCTTGGCTTCTTCAAACAGGTAAGACTGTTTCGTATAGTCTGAAATGAATACCCTTGCCATCTCTTCCAAGGCATTAATTTCTTCATCCGAAGTTCCAGAACCGATATGCTTGATGATAACCCTCTTGCTGTTACGGTACCGATATACCTGAACCGACCGTGATCTTCCCTTGGTTTTGACTATTCTGATATGAAGCATTTGACCCAGTTAGTGCGGTCAAACTACAAAAATACTTTCATAAAACACAGAATATCAATGCCATTTATTTTTGACTGAGACAGAGCGGACAAGTCAGGAATAATAGCAGTAAGTATATCCATACAGGACCATATACCGTAGTTATCCTACTGAGTAACTGGCTCTTTCTGATGACAACAACTACAATAACCGGCAGCTATAAAAAAAAGCTGCCCCGTTTCCGAGGCAGCCTTTTTGTGATGGTTTAAAACGCTTAGTGCGTGATGACCATAGAGCGTGTAACCTTATCTGAGCTTGTTTCTACCGTATACTGGTAGATGCCCGGGACGAGGTTTCCAACGTTGAACTCAACCTGATGCGTTCCGGCATCCTGAGCACCGTTGATCAGCACAGCCACTTCTTCTCCAAGCATGTTGAAGACCTTTACATTGACCTTACCGCTGGCGGGCAGGGTATAGGTAATGGTGGTTGTACGGCTGAAGGGGTTCGGGAAGTTGGATGCATTCAGCTGCTGAGCCGGCTTGTTGGCGCTCAGTTTTGGCATCTCGAGCGATACATTTTCCTGTACCTGGGCAAAGCCGTCAGCGAGTTCGCTTTCCTGGCCAAGACCGAAGGAAGCGTCACCCCTGAAGTTGCTCTCAGCGCGCAGGCGGAGGTAGATCAGTGCATCACCCTGGTTGAGGTACATAGGCTTGTTGTTGTACCAGGAGATGCGCAGTTCCTGACCATCCTGCTGGAAGATGATGTCGCTGGTGTGTGTGGTCGTTACATCTGTTACCAGGATGCCGGCCGGAACCTGCATCACCAGTGAGATAGCACCTACTTCCAGGCTGCGGTCAACCTTGACGGGAACCATGAAGTCTTTGCCACCTTCGGTGTACAATACATCATTGTTTTCCAGTCTGAGTGAAGTAGTAGCTTTGGAGCTGGGCTGGTATGAGCCGTTGACATCACCATAGCAGAGACCGTCGAGGTCTACAGCAACGAAGTTGTTCTGGTTCAGTATAACGTTAGCACTTTCGAATACCCAGTCACCGGCCGGGAAGGAGTTGATAACAACGGCGAAGCGGCGGGCAGCAGTGAAGGCGTCTGAAGTATTAACGAATCCGGAGGCATCCACATCAGCGGCTTCCAGTGGCAATCCGGTGAGCTGGATCAACTGGATGAAGTGCTGCATGATGATCAAAGCATCGGTTGAGTTAACACCGCCCCAGGGGCTGGTGCTGGATGCTTCAAGGGTGTAGGTACCATTGGGAACCGGAGCGAAGGCATAGTAACCTGCGGCGTTGGTGACGGCTGTGGCAACAGGAGCCTTACTGTCATCGGTCAGTGTAAGTGTGACACCACCCAATGGAGTACTTGCGCTGTTTTGGTAACGTACATAACCATGCACTGTGTTTTCATACACTGTGATGGTGACGTTGTCACCGGCCATGCAACCCTTGCTGTCGGTAACCATCAAACCATAGGTAGTTGTGGCAATGGGAGCTACGGTAACATCCTGGGTGGTCATACCACCGGGTGTCCATACATAGCTGTAACCAGGTGTTCCACCTGTAACGGTAGCATCGATGAGGTGAGAAGTACCCAGCAGAATGGCTGCATCTGCACCGGCGTTAACCACAGGTAGTGTGTTGACGATCACAACGGCATTGCCGTTCATCGTGCGGTTGCAGGTGGTCGTATTGTTGGTGGATACAACGGTATAGGTACCGGCAGCTGTCTGCAGACCGAAGCTGAGGGCGCTACCTGTTCCTGCGAGGATCTGGCCTGTCGGCTGACCATTCAGGCGGATGGCATAGCTGTGACCAAGCTGTGATCCGCTTAATCCAACCACAACACCTTGTCCACCGGCGCAGTATTCACCACCTCCGGTAACATTGTATGCAAGCGGACTCGGGTTAACTGTGATACTACCATTCTGGAAGATGGTTGTGATCACGCCACCGTTGATGTCGTTGTATTCATTGGCTTCGGGTTGTGACATATCCCATACGAGGGAACTTGTACCACCGTTTGAAGTGAATTCCAATTCGAACAGAAGTACATCACCCAGGTTCAGCGGTGCACTGGAGTACCAGCTCATAAATACCCTGCCCATGGAGCTGTTCACATTGATGGTGCCACCGGCAAGTCCAGGGTGTGAGCTATGCAGGCCAACGAAGTTGAGTACAACAGGGTTGAAGCCCAGTGTGAGTGAAATACCACCCACATTGTACAGATGGCTGCCATAAACCGGAATGATGATAGTGCTGGCACACTGTGTCAGGTTGCCGATGGAGGTTGTGATGATCGGACGAACGGTCAGAACAGCAGGATCGCTGGTGACATCCGGAGCACAGGTTCCGCCCACGATGACCCTGAACTGGTAATCCCTGAGCGTGATAGGTGTGCCGTAGATAGTCAGTGTATTGGTGTTGACACCCTGATACATACCTGAGTTGACGAGGTCGAACCAGCTGGTGCCACCGTCATCGCTGAACTGCCACTGGTAATTCGTGGCGGTGGTGGCAGTAACGGAGAATACAGCATTCTGGCCTTCTTCGACGTTTACATCAGCAGGTTGTGCTGTGATAACAGGGGAGGGGATGGCGGTTACGCTGCCGGCATAGTAAGTCACAGGCAGTACGTTGGCGGCCACATCGCTGAATTCACAGGCACCAGGCGTAACCTGATCGAAGGTGATGGTGCTGTAACCACCGTTGTTGGAATGGAACAGCAACTCGACCAGCGTGTCATACACAATATTCAGAGGTGTAACGGAGTACCAGGAGATGTAAACCTGATTGGCGTTGGGGTTCACAATGGTGTAGAAACCATTGAGCAGGCCCGGGTGCAGGTTCTGGAATCCATCGAATGTCATGACGCTGGCGTCAAAGTTGAGGGTAAGGGAGATGGCTCCAACACCGATGGATTTCACAAGCACGATGGGGAATACGATCTGGCTGGCGCAGGAAGTGATATCGGGTGCAACGACAGAAATGGCCGGAGGCACAATGGTCAGCGTAGCCGGGTTGGAAACCACTGAGGGTCCACACGGGCTACCCAGAACCACCTTGAACATCAGTCCATCAAGGCTGATATTAGTAACACCGATGACCAGGTTGGCCGTTGTTGTACCTGCATAAACCAGGTTGTCGCTGATGTTAGCCCAGGTGGTACCACCATCCTGTGATACCTGCCACTGGTAGCTGGAAGCGCCGGTGGCATTGATGCTGAATACAGCCTGTTCGCCCAGGTTAACACCCAGATCGGCGGGGTGGGCGATGATGATGGCAGCCGGGTTAACGATAACATCAGCTTCATCGGTTGCTGAGCAGCCATTGGCATCAGTAACGGTCACATTATATACTGTGTTGACAGTGGGGCAAACGTTAATGCTGGCAGTTGTAGCACCAGTGCTCCATACGTAGGCTACACCACCGCTGGCAGTGAGCGTAGCGCAATCTCCCAGGCAGATAGCCTGATCAGGACCTGCGCTGGCAGCTGGCAGCGGGTTAACAGTAACCGTAACATCATCAGCAGCCTGACAGCCATTGACATCGGTAACGGTAACTGTGTAAGTGGTTGTGACACCAGGACATACTGTGATGGCAGCTGTTTGCACGCCGGTATTCCATTCGTAGGCAATACCACCTGTAGCTGTCAATGTGGCACAGGCACCAAGACATACGGCATCATCAGCACCGGCATTGGCAACAGGAAGGGTGTTCACAGTCACCGTGACATCATCTTCATCCGTGCAACCGTTCACATCGGTTACGGTCACTGTGTAGGTTGTTGTTTGAACCGGGCAAACTGTGATAGCGGCAGTTGTGGCACCACTGCTCCATGCATAGGCAATGCCACCTGTTGCAGTAAGTATGGCACAGTCACCTTCGCAGATGGACTGGTCAGCACCGGCATTGGCCGTGGGTGAAGGATTCACAAATACGGTGACATCGTCGATGCCCTGGCAACCGGCTGCATCAGATACGGTAACGGTGTAGGTTGTTGTAACACCAGGGCAAACAGAAATGGTAGCTACACTTTCACCTGTGCTCCAGAGGTAATTAACACCACCGGTAGCGGTCAGTGTTGCACATGCTCCAACACAAATGGTCTGGTCTTCACCAGCTGATACATTAGTAAGGTAGCTTACATCCACCACAACATCATCCTGTGCAGTACATCCATTGACATCGGTAACGGTGACGGTGTATGTTGTCAGGACTGTGGGGCATACCGTGATCGAAGGAGTCGTAGCACCGGTATTCCATTCATAGCTGATTCCACCGGTGGCGGTCAGTGTGGCGCAATCACCAGCACAGATTGTCTGATCAGCTCCGGCATTGGCGATAGGCAGGGGGTTGACGAATACAGTGGCGGTGGCGGTGGCCATGCAACCTTGCAGGTTATATACTTCTACAGTATACACGGTCGTAACCGTTGGCGATACTGTGATTGTCTGGCTACCGGATGAAGCACCAACCCAGCTGTAGGCGTCGCCGCCTGAGGCAGTGAGATTAGCGCTGCCACCTTCGCAAATAGTCACGTCACCACTGGTGGCTGCCTGAGGAACCGGGAAAACTTCGATGTCGAAGGAAGCTGATCCGGTACAACCCAAAACGGTTACTGTGTAGGTAATGGAATGTACACCTACACCGGCAATGGCCGGGTCAAAGATGCCATTGCTGACGCCAGGGCCACTATAGGCGCCACCAGCGGGGCTGGCAGTTGGCAATGCAAAGGCGGGCTCATCAATACAGACGTTATTGACCTGAGGGATTACGATGGTTGGCAATGGATTTACCACAATCTGGCCTTCAGCCGAATTAGTACAACCATTGGCGTCTGTATAGGTGTATAAAATCATAAATGAACCGGCACCGGCAAGAGAAGGATCAAACTGATCTCCCATCACGAAAGGTCCGCTATAGCTACCACCGGCTGGCGTTGCTCCTGTAAGTGTATAGACAGGATCATTGGCACAGAAGTTGGGGAAAGCAGGCAGCGTAATCACCGGAAGGGCATTCACATTGACTGTAACACTGGCCGTATTGCTGCAGCCATTACCATCTGTTACGGTAACCGTGTAGGTTGTTGTAACGGTAGGACACACACTAATTGTATTAGTAACTGCCTGTGTGCTCCAACTGAAAGCTACACCGCCTGTTGCTTCGAGCTCAGCGCAGGCCCCTTCGCAGATGGTCTGATCCGCACCGGCGCTTACCACAGGAAGGGCATATACAGTAAAGGAAGCAGTATCTACATCCTGACATCCTGTGATCGGGTCAGCATAGGCATAGGTGATTTGGTGTACACCAACACCGGCCACTGAGGGATCAAAGATGCCGGCACTCAAGCCGTTACCACTATATGTTCCACCGGCCGGTGTGCCGCTGGTCAGTGTCACAGGAGCTGCATCAATACAGAATTCTGCGTCAGCAAGTTCCACCGAAGGAGCTGCATTCACAGCAAAATCCTGGGAGGCACCGCCCATACAACCATTGGCATCGGTAAACCAATAGTAGACAGCATGTGCACCTGAGACACCTGCCAGGGCAGGATTCAGAGTGCCGGCTATACTGTCAACACCAGGACCGGTATAATACCCTCCTATAGGTGTACCTTCAATGAGTGTGTAAATCGGGTCATTTTCACAGAAGATGGGCATGTTATCAATAAGAACATTGGGCAGCGGGTTGACGGTGACCGTTACATCATCGGTAGCACTGCAGTTGTTTACATCCGTCACAGTGACAACATAGGTCATTGTTGCAGTCGGACAAACAAGGTTATCGGCAGTTGTTGTACCGTTGCTCCATTCATACAGCAGGCCGCCGGAAGCGAGCAATGTGGCACAATCTCCATCGCAGATTGCAACATCCGGGCCGGCATTTGCAACAGGTGCAGGATTCACTGTGATGGTCACAGAACCGGTAACGGTTTGTCCCCAGGAATCGGTCAGTAATACTTCATATGTGGTTGTGGTTGCAGGACTTGCAATGGGGTTCATAATAGTTGCATCACTAAGGCCTGCAACAGGAGTCCATGCAAAAGATATTGGAGGCGCACCACCAGAGGGATCCGCGATAAGCTGTGCCGATTCACCGGCGCAAATGGTTGCTGTGCCCATCACGTCCACCATCAAAGGGGAAGGGCGCGTGATAAAATGCCATACCGGAACTCCCTGGGCGTTACCACTGGCATTAAATGGAGTAACGAACCACTGGACGATAGTGAGCGGATTGAAACTCCGCTGGAACATATTTGCGTATACACTTTGTCCGGTCACATATGGGAAAGTGAGCACTTCACCATTGACATTAACTCTGAAGCTATCAGGAACAGTAAACAAGGGGTCATGGACATACTCCCAGCCGAAATTCACCGGGCTGTTCAAAGTATCACCATTGGAAGGGGTCGGGTTGATTGCAATAGTCGGCAATGGATCAATGCAAACCATTGGGCTTTGGTAAATACCACCTGTCACGTCGGAACCCAATACTTCAACGTAAAAGTCCCCATTGTTGGCAAACGTCCATGCATCGGCTGCAATCTGGAAACCGGTGCAGCCGGTGTAGGTGAAGTTAAGACCTACATACTCATTGCCGGCAACCCAGTTCAGGGCGAATCCACCAGCTGTCGCAAAAACAGCATAATTGTAGCCTCCGGAAGTAACAACCGGCCCCTGCTGGGTCAGGTTATACGGAAAAATAGGGCTTCCGGGCGTGATGTTGATTGCGAGGCTGGCATCCCACTTGATGGTTAACTGGATATTCGTCAGGGTCAGGGTGGTGTTGTAATTCGGTTTGAACTTCACCTCTGCTCCGTTCGGTATCACCGTCGAAGGGAAAATGCCAACATCGACCGCTGGAAGCTGGGCTGAGCTTTTCATCGGGAAAAGGCCCAGTAACAGGAGCATGGAAATGCCTGCTACCAACCTTAATCCAATCTTACGTACTTGAAAAGTAAGCTGGTCTTTCATAACATGTTGGGGTTTGATGATTAATTGATGTTCCTGATTAAGATAAACGATTCAAGATAATACAATTCCGAGAATATGCAAAAGTATGAAACAATATACACAATTGCCACAGCAAATATGCGATATCTTTAAATTGATATTCACAAATTCCTGACAACCGTGACACTTGCAATTGTTTGCCTTGTCAAAAATAGCGCAAAACGTTGATCCAGTAATGGCAAATTTAAAATACCATCACAAGTTAACACATAAATAACATATTTGCGCACAATTGCATGGTTTTCTAACGAAAAAAAGAAAAAAAAGTTCGAGTTCAGTATAAAATAAAAGAGGCTGTCCGTTACAGACAGCCTCTTTCGGGATATTTCGTTTCTGGATTAGCGAACCCTGACCATGCTGCGGGTGATCACTTCTCCATTTACATCGAGACGATAGTGGTAGATACCCGGCTCGATGCTGGTTCCATCAAAAGGAAGTGTGTAACTGCCTGCATCCTGATATCCGTTGACCAGGTTAGCTACCATTTCTCCGAGGAGGTTATAAACTTTCAGACTGACATTACCGGCCGTAGGGAGCTGGTAAGTGATCTGTGTGCTGGCATTGAACGGATTGGGGTAGTTCTGCATGCTGAGCGCCAAAGGAATCAATGACAGTTTCGGCATGCTGAGTGAAGCACCCGGAATAACCTGTGCGCCTGTGGTGGCCAATTCGCCTTCCACAACGCTGAAGCTTGTTGAGCTGAGCTGGCCTTTAAGGCTGGCTGAGATCGTGAAGAGGGTCTGACCTTTGCTCACAGACTTGCCTTCGGTATTGTACCAGGAGATCCTGAGGGTCTTGTTCTGCTGTGTGAACACCATTTCTTCTCCGTCCATGGTGACTTTATCAACAGTCAGGTTAGCCGGCATATCCATCACGAGGGAGATAGCAGCAACATCCATATTGGCCATGGCCTGTACCGGAATCTGAATCCTGTTCTTTCCAGCTACATGGATCTGTCCTTTTTCAACCAGGCTCACTTCCGGAGCAGCCTTCAGGTTGGGATTGAACGAGCTGTTGGCATCACCAACACAGTTGCCCTTCAGGTTGGCCTGAACAAAGTTGTCGAGGAAGAGGGTGATATTGGCAGTTTCAAATACCCAATCACCTGCAGGGAAAGAAGAGATGATCTGAGCGAAGCGACGGGCTGCATTGAATGCATCGGAGGTGTTTATAAATCCACTGGCATCCACATCAGCAGCCTGTAATCTGAGCGGGTTGGTGATAGGCAGCAGATTGATAAAATGCTCCATGATCAACAGGGCATCGGTGGAGTTGACACCGCCCCAGGGGTTGGTGCTGGTAACCCACAGATCATAGGTTCCGTTTTCAAGGGCAGGGAATTCGTAGTAACCATTGGCATCGGTCACGTCGGTCATGACGGACTTGCTGCCGCCCTGGCCCTGGAGGTATACCGTAACACCAACCAGGGGTGCAGCGCCGGCATTGTTGTAAGTTACATAACCACCAATAGTGTTTGTATACACCGTAACGGTAGCATCATCACTGGCCTGGCAACCTTTGCTGTCAGTAACAAGTAAGGTGTAGGTTGTTGTTGCAGCAGGCGATACCGTTGCATCTTCCGTTGTGGCACCACCGGGTGTCCACAGGTAGGTGTAACCTGGTGTGCCACCGCTGGCACTGCCATCCAGAACAACATTCTGGCCGATGAGCATGATATGGTCGGCACCTGCATCAGCTGTAGGAACAGGATTCACAGCAATACTCACAGATCCGTTCATATCAGAATCACAACCGGTTGATGGGTTGAAAGCATAGACGGTATAAACGCCAATATCGGTAAAGGTGCCAAAGTTGAGGGCATTGCCTGTGCCAGCCATTTGAGCGACCTGCACGCCATCCCGCATCAGGTTATAGGTAATTCCGTTCTGGCTATCGAAGAGCCCGACTGCTTTGCCATTACTTCCGGCGCAGTATTCTCCACCACCTGTTACATTATATTTAGTGGGCACGGCCAAAACGTTGATATTGCCATCATGGAAGAAGGCAGTTATCACATTACCCAGGATATTGTTGTATTCGCAGTTGCCGGATACGAGGTTGTCCCATACAAGCGTGGTGCTTCCGGGTGTGCTGCTGGAGAATGAAAGCTCGAGCAGTACATCATCGCCGATGTTCACCGGTACGAGGGAGAACCATGAGATATAAACCCTTCCGAGAGAGGAATTGTCAAAGAATGTGCCTACGGCCAGGGCCGGGTGGCTGCTGTGAACACCGGTATAATTCAGCACAACGGTGTTATATCCAAGGGTGAGGGAGATCCCGGCAACGCCATAAAAATGGCTGACGTTAATGGGGACCACAATCTCATCTGCACAGGCGGTGAGGTTTCCGATGGTGGTGTTGATGATCGGGTGAACAACCAGTGACGCCGGATTGGAAGTAGCCGGAGGAGCACAAAGGCCACTGGCGATACAACGATACTGGTATCCGTTCAGGTAAACCGGGGTTGCAAAAATCTGCAGTGTAGCTGTTGTGACACCGGAATAGGGAATGCCATTGGCAAGGTCAGTCCATGTGGCACCGCCGTCATCGCTGTACTGCCACTGATAGCTGGTAGCATTGGTGGCAGAAATAGTGAAACTGGCATTCTGGCCTTCTTCCAGCTCAACATTGGCAGGCTGGCTTACCACGACAGGATCGGGCACGACAGTAATACTGCCATTGATAAACTGCGCCGGCAGGATATTGCCCGGTACATCACTGTATTCGCAGGCACCCTGTGTTGTAAGGTCCCAGTTGAGGGCACTATAACCTCCGGCAGAGGTGAAGGTGTACTCAATCAGTGTGCCCTGGAAAATGTTCAGGGGAATCACAGAATGCCAGGAGAAATAAATCTTGCCACTGGCCTGATTGATTACCAACAGATAACCTGTGGACAATGCTGGATGCGGGTTCTGGAAACTATTGAAAGTCAGAACCGACATATCATACCCCAGTGTCAGTGAGATGGCACCGACGTTGTTGCATTTAACGACTTCGATCGGTACCACGATGTTGTCCGTACAGGTGGTCAGGTTACCAACGCTGGTCGAGATCGGTTGCGAATATGTTACCAGAGCCAGTAACATAGCAGCCAGTAGCGCAGTAATTCTTTTCATAATGAGGTAAAGTTTGGTTTGACGAAGATTAACAGAATTATCAATAATAAGAAAAATATCCTGCAAATGTAATTAGTAAGCGCACAAATTACAAAGACTAAGCCGTTAAATTTTTGTCAACGTTTCGATTTAGCCTTAAAAAATGTTAATAGCACTGAAGCATTCCGATGTCCCGGGTTATACGTCATTCAAGGGCTCAGGTTTCATTTTGTCCTGATAGATTGGGATTCGTGTATGGAATTCGTGGATTCATGCGCATTTCCTGTAAGGATCTTTCCTTATTTTTGTGAACTGATTTTTTCAGGACGTTTTAAAATTAATATAGTCATGTCGAATTCGCTCAGTGTTAAACTGTTGATAATTTCTTTCTCTCTCGGCCTGATGTCCTTGATCACCATGCAGGCAGGGGCTCAGTCAACAGCAATCAAGCCAGCTTACCGAATCACGGTCAGCATCCCCAATATGCCGGATTCTACGATCCACCTGGCAAATTATTACGGTGAAAAGACATATATGACGGACACGGCAAAGACAAATTCCAGAGGCATTGCCGTATTTGAAGGTAGTGAGCCTCTTCCCGGCGGTATTTATATTGTCGCAGCCGGGAAAAACAGGGTCTTTGAGTTTATCGTAAACCAGGAGCAGGTGATGACTTTTGAGACCTCCGGACCTGATTATGTTGCGAATATGCACATCAAGGGTTCACCTGAAAATGATTTGTTTTTTCAGTATATCCGCTTCAATGCCGACAAATATAAAGAAGCACAACCGCTGCAGGAACAACTCAAGGGTAAAGCGGCCGACGATGAAGGTGTTGCTGAAATACGGGAGCAGTTGAAGAAGATCAATGAAGATGTGGAATCACATCGCTTAGCTATCATTGCCAATCACCCCAATACTTTTCTGGCAGCCTTTTTTAAGGCCATGAAGGACCCTGAAATCCCGCCCGCCCCCATCCTGGAAAACGGCAGGGAAGACTCAACATTTGCATACCGCTATTATCGCTCACACTATTGGGATAATATCGATTTGTCGGATGAACGCCTGCTGCGCTCTCCAATCCTGCATGGGAAGTATGAACAGTATTTTGACAAGGTTCTGATCCAGCACCCGGATACCATCATCAAGGAGGCCGACCGGTTAATTGCACTGACCAGGCCGAACCAGGAAATGTTCAAATACCTGGTGTGGCTACTGACCATCAAGTATGAGACCTCCAAGGTCATGGGATTTGATGCGGTGTTTGTTCACCTCATCGATACATATTATGCAACCGGGCAGGCCTTCTGGATCAACGAAACAGTCCTGAACAATATCATGGAGCGTGCCGATATCCTTCGTCCGATTCTCCTGGGCAAGGTAGCGCCCAATCTGATCATGCTTGATACCAATGAACGTCCTGTCAGCATGCATGCGATTAAAGCGAATTATACCCTGCTCTATTTCTGGGATACAGAGTGCGGACACTGTAAGAAGGAATCACCCAAACTAAGGGATTTTTATGCTACGGCCAGGTCAACCTATGGACTGGAAGTATTTGCTGTTTGCGCAGATACCTCTTATGCAAAGATGAAGAAGTATATCCGTGACAATGAGCTTCCCTGGATAAATGTCAATGGCCCACGCAGCCTCACCGGTAAATACCATGACTTGTATGATATTTATTCTACACCGGTGATGTATCTATTAGACAAGGATAAAAAGATCGTCGCCAAACGTTTACTTACCGACCAATTAGCCAGTTTCCTGGAAAGATATGAGGCGGATCGCCGGAAAGAAGCGACGGAGGGCAGTTAATCTGCCAGCCGCAGATCGACTTTACCATCCTGAACATCCCAGCACACGGCTTCACAGACGTCGTAGGCCTTTTTGGTAATCTCATCACCGTCCACAGCAGTAATAGTTTTGCCATCTCTGTGATATTCAGCCGTGATAGTATATCGCTTTCCGGCTTCGAGGGTTAAATTGCGCAATTCGGTGATCAACGTGTCCCTCAAAACCAGAACGGTGCCCGGGAAGCGGCCTTCATATATGGCCACCGGCACAGCAGCTTGCGCAGCGGAGATACTTACCTTGATTTCCATATTGCCGGAAAAGGGTTCATCTTCAATACAATCGCTGTAGTCATAGGTTTCACAGTCGACGTAGGCATATTTGTGACAGGACGCCGTGGTGAACAGGGCCGCAAGCACTATGGCCCATCCTGCCAATGCGGTCAAGCGCAAACGGAAGCGCCCATTGATATGCATTGTATTCATCATAAAATACTGTATTTCCGGTGATTGAAGTTGGGTATGATGATTCCTGCAGTGAGTTCAATCAGGTGGGGCGATTCAATCCCAGGGAAGACGGGCTGATAAATCCAGGCTATACCAAGTTGTCCGTATTTCCACTGCCAGGCGAGAGGGATACCGGCATGAGCATTAAACCCCTGCTTTGCTTCCAGATCAGCACCCCGGTAACGCCCCCATGTGTAATGGCCTCCCAGGAGTGGCTGGCAGACCAGTGTTCCTTTGGAGTGCCTGTAGAGCGTGATATCTTTACTGAGCCTCAATCCGGCTGCACTGCGGTGTTCACGAAACTGAAACTCCTGGCGGGCAAGTACATGACGCTGTTTGTCGGGTCTCAACCTGGTCTGGTAATGCACCTGGAGGTTCAATCGGGTATGCGCTTCCTTGATACCAACATAAGCTCCCTCCATATGCGTGCCGGAGTTAAACTGGTAAGTGATACCCGATTGCCAGGCAACCAGGATGGGTTTCAGATAACGTACACCCGTATATCGGTGGATGGCCCGGTAACCCTTGGTGTTTCCACTTCTTAAAGCAATTTCACCTGCTTTGCTCCATGACTGCCTGAAGTCCTGCTCACTTCCAGGCATTCGGGGTGTCAAGGTATCTGAATCACCAGTCCTTGTCTTTTCAGCCAGCAACTGCACAACTGGAAGGTGACCATACATGGCGGCGAATGCGGGCGCTCCAATCCCATATTGGTTTCGTAGCAAAGCATTGTTGGTATTGGAAAGGAGCAATGCGCAGAGGTCAACATCACCTATGGCTGAAGCATACATGAGGGCTGTATTCCCGGAGAGGTCAGTCGCATTGGCCTTGCTCTTCCAATCAAGCAGCAATGCAGCGCATTCATAGGCTCCGGAAGCAGCGGCATGATGCAGGGGTGACTTCCCCGCATTGTCGGCGGCATTGGGATTGGCACCGGCCTGCAACAGCATCCAGGCGATACGGAAATCGTTGTATCTGACCGCAGCCATCAGGGCTGTCCGACCGTCCGGGTCTTTACTATCCGGATCAGCACCGGCAGCAATAAGGACTCCTGCTACCTGTTCATGACCAAATTCAACAGCGGTATAAAGCGGAGGGGCCCAGCCTTCTCCGTGCTGGTCAGGCAGTGCACCGGCCTCCAGCAGCATAATGGTTAATTCAGGACGCTCATGCTGCACCGCGTACATTAATGCGGTGATGCCATCGTAGCTTGTGGAATTGGGATCTGCGCCACCGGCCAGGGCCTCGAAAACGGCCAGGGTGTCATTGGCGTGGGCAGCAACCAGCAGGCGCATGTTAGTGTCGCTTTGACCTCTCAATGATGCTGCCGGCCAAAGCATAATGCAGCTTAGCAGAATCCATTGAATGTTTGTTGACCACTGAAAGTAGTTCGCTTTCATGAAGCCCAATATTAGTAAATTTGAAGGAGCATTTAATTGGTACAGCGATCGAAACCGGAAGACCGGGAAATTATCATCAAATACCGGGCCATACGATCTGTCTGATACGCTATTTTTTAAAGAAAAATGCAGAAAGCAACACCCAGGCAGGTCCTGATGAAATACTGGGGTCACCCGGCATTCAGGCCCCTTCAGGAGGAGATCATTCAGGCTGTCCTGGAAGGGAAGGATACGCTTGCTTTGCTTCCTACCGGAGGGGGTAAGAGTATCTGTTTTCAGGTTCCCGCGCTGGTTCTGGATGGTATATGTCTGGTTGTCACGCCCTTAATTGCGTTAATGAAGGACCAGGTAGCTAACCTGAAACGCCGGGGTATCCCGGCGGTAGCCATATACTCTGGCATGTCCCAGGATGAGATCACACGTGTGTTGGGTAATTGCCTTTATGGAGATATCCGCTTCCTCTATCTGTCTCCTGAGCGACTTGGAACACCAGCCATGCAGGATCATATCCAGCAGATGCGGGTAGGGCTGATCGCAGTCGACGAGGCGCACTGCATCTCACAATGGGGTTATGACTTCCGGCCTCCCTATCTGGAAATCGGCCATATCCGGGACTTACTCCCCGAGGTGCCTGTGATTGCCCTGACGGCCACTGCAACACCGGAGGTGGTGATAGATATACAGGAGAAGCTTAAGTTTAAAACGCATAACGTATTTCAGGCGAGTTTTGAGCGGAAAAACCTGAATTACCTGGTTTATAAGGAAGAAGACAAGCTCGGCAGGCTGGTGCGCATCCTCACGAAGGTCCCTGGCACTGGGATCGTCTATGTCAGGAATCGCCGCTACACCCAGGAGATTGCGGAAAGGCTGAACACCCTGGGTATTCGCGCTGCTTTTTATCATGCCGGACTGGCCTCCGAGGAAAGAAGCCAGCGGCAGGATGACTGGATGAAGGGAAATACACGCATCATAGTCGCCACCAATGCCTTTGGTATGGGCATCGATAAGCCTGATGTGCGTATCGTGGTTCATCTCGATATGCCCGACAGCCTGGAAGCATATTTCCAGGAGGCGGGGCGCGGGGGCAGGGATGGAAAGCGGGCTTTTGCGGTGCTGCTTTGGGAGGAAGCAGATGCCAGAGAATTACAGCGGTATCATACCGAGTCATTTCCTGATCTGGCGCTCATAAGGCTGATTTACCGGCAGCTCGGCAACTATTTCCAACTGCCTGTGGGCGCCGGACGCGAACAGGTCTATGATTTTGATCTGGCCGAGTTCTGTGAGACATATAAATTGTCTAAGGTCGTTGTGTTCAATACCCTAAGATTGCTGGAACGGGAAGGTTACCTCATGTTCGGTACCGAAGATGAATCTGTGTCTCGGATTCGTATCCGTCTGAAACGCTATGACCTGTATAGTTTTCAGGTGTCTTACCCAGGTTTTGATCCTTTTCTGAAGTTGTTACTGAGGTCTTATCCCGGAATATTGTCCGAACTGGTTCCTTTGAGTGAAAGAGAGCTGGCCAGGAGGGCCGGAATCGATGAGTCCAGAATCATACAATGGTTGCAGGCACTGCAGAAACTCGAAGTCATTGAGTACCTGCCCCGCCGGACCACACCCCAGGTGTTGTTCCTGACAGATCGGCTCGACGATACTCAGGTTTACTTATCGCCGGAGGCATATGAGATCAGGAAACGGGTGGCTGCGAAGCGTGTAACTGGTATGCTCAGCTATGTGCAGGGCAATACCCGTTGCCGTAGTCAGCAACTGCTGGTATATTTTGGAGAAAAGCGGGCCCCGAGGTGTGGCGTTTGCGATGTTTGCCGGGAGAGGAATAAAGCAGGCCTGAGTGAGCTGGCTTTTGATGCCGTCATCCATCAGATTAAACCGCTTCTCAGAGAAGCGGGGCGAACCCTGCCCGAACTGATGACCATGGTTCGCAATATCCCTGAGGAAAAAATCGTCCGTGCCATCCAGTGGCTTATGGATACGGGTAAGATAACCTCCGGTGCGGATGGCCGGATGCGTTGGAAAGGTAAGGATTGATCGTATGGGTGTTATTCAGAAGCTGCCAGTCGGGTTTTTTCGTCGATCAAGCGTGACGCTGATTGCTAAGGAGCTACTGGGGAAGGTGTTGGTCACTCAGTTCGATGGTTTCTGCACCGCTGGCGTTATCACAGAAACTGAAGCGTATGAAGGTGTCTCCGACAAAGCTTCCCATGCATATGGTGGACGGCTGACATCGAGGACAGAGGTGATGCACAGGGAGGGCGGACTGGCATACGTCTACCTTTGTTACGGGATTCATTCCCTGTTTAATATCGTTACCAATCGGCGTGATATCCCACATGCCATATTGATACGCGGGGTTTTTGTCATCGAAGGAATTCAGGCGGTCTTGAGCCGGCTGGGTAAAAGCTCCTACCATGGGGGCCTTACTCAGGGGCCGGGTTTGGTTTCCAAAGCATTGGGCATTCATTATAGAGATACCGGAGAAGACCTCCAAGGGGAGCGAATATGGCTTGAAGACAGAGGCTTTGAGACTCCTGAGATAAAGATCACGCCCCGCATCGGTATTGCCTATGCAGGCCGAGATGCCTTACTCCCCTATAGATTCGTTTGTGATTATCATGGTTTTACTACCAGGAATCCTTAAAATGTCTTAGGTATCCGGGTATAGTTCTTTCCACCACGAAGGATCATCCTGCAGGTATCTTGCAAACCAGGCCAGGATGGTTTTCTGCCATCTGATGCGCTTGTTGTAATCCATAACATGGTGACCTTGTCCTTCAATTTCAATGAGTTCTACAGGCGTTCCAAGGATTTTCAGGGCAGTGAATAACTGAATACTTTCACCGGGAGGTACGTTATCATCATCCCGGCCATGAAGGAGCAGCAAGGGTGTTTTGATTTTGTCGGCCTGGAAAAGCGGGCTCTGTCCGACATACAAAGCTTCATTGTTCCAAGGATAGCTGTTGGCGCTGGCTGCAGCGCTGTATAGATAACCCCAGAAACCTTCTCCCCAGTAACTTGAGATGGAGCTGATCCCGGCATGCGCGATCCCTGTTGTAAACATTTGTGTTTTCGTCAGCAGTAGCATGGTCATAAATCCGCCATAGGATGCACCGATGCAGCCAACACGCGTTGAGTCGGCGTAGGGATGCTCCCTCAGGAACTGTTTAGTGCTGGAAATAATTTCATCTGCCACAGTTTGACCCCAGTTGTTGACATGACTGGCGGAGAATTCCTGTCCGTAGCCAATGGCTCCGCTCGGTTGCATTACATATACGATATAACCGTGGGCTGCGAACAGGTTCTTTGGATACCGGCCACGGAAAGAGCGGTCGACAGGTGTTGTGCCACCGTAATAATGGACAATGACAGGGTATCGCTTAGCCGGGTCAAAATCAGGGGGAAGGTAAACACGTCCCTGAATCACAGGGCCACCTGGCATTTCGTAGTTCCAGTCAAAGTTTTCACCCATGCGTACATCCGTGAATGCATCTGCTTCAGGGTCTGAGATCAATAACTTCTCTTCTGTTTGTGCATGATAAAGCATGGAGAAAGGTGGCCTGCTGATGGATGATCCGATGAAGGCCAGCCAGGGCCCCGAGGATGATAACTGCCATTGCGATATCACATCTGCCGGCAGGTCCAGTCGTGTATAGGTTTCAGTATTCGGGTCATACCTGTAAATGCGTTTATAGGTCTGATCGGTGGTCAGGAGGTAGATGAATTTGTCGTACCTGTGCCATACGGCCTGATCAATTGATGGATCGAAGGTCATGCTCAATGGCCGGGCTTGACTGGTAAGAGGATCAAAGAGATAAAGTTGTTTGTCATAATCATTGGGGACACTGCCGGGAGGCAAGGAAGATCCCAATCCATCAAAGAGCATGGCACTTCCGGTCAGAAGGAGCTTTGTCCCGTCTGGATTATACATGGCCTGCACATCGAATGAGGTGCGCATGAGGGTGTCGGTTTCCAGTGTCTGCAGGTCGAGCGACATCAGGGTTTGAATACTGAAGGGACGTTCCGAAAAGTCTGGAGTGGAAGTGCTGATCAAAAGGCTGTTGCCATCAGGGTGTATGTCCATAAGCTGCACAGACGCCTTTCCCCAGGTCAACCTTGTCTGCACCTGAGATGGCAGATGATACGCATTCAGATATGCTTTTCTTTTTGACCAGGGCCAGCGGGCCGGCATATTCTCAATACGATGGACACCCCCTGTTACAGGCTCAGGTTGTTCACTTTTGCTGAAGAAGATGGTGTTCCCATCCGGGCTCCATCGCAGGCTCCCGATTTCCTTATCAGTGAAGAGCATACGGGTTCGGGCGTCGCTCATTTCTCCCAGCCAGACCTGTGTGTTTTCCTTATCCCTTAATGTGAAGGTATACTGATTGCTGACAGGTGACCATATTAACTGTCGCATCTCCGAGGCCCGGAAGGACCGCAGGATGCGGTTAGGATTTCTTTGCCACAGCTCTGTCCATGTTTCGCTCTTTCCTGTGTTAGGTTGAATTTCCTCAAAATCAATGAAATAATAATCACCCTGAAAGGAAGGTCTGACAGCATGGATACGGATACCTTCCAGCAGCAAGCGTAAATCTTTGGTAATGACCGGCTCAGTGGTGAACCGGAGATGATCCACACCTGTGGTACCGGATTTGACACTGGCTTTAAACCGCCAGGGCTCACCGGGAGAGATGGCACGCGTGTAGATGCTCCTTATGATAAGTTTATGATATCCAGGCTCAAGCGTCAGGGTTTGCTGTACGGTGTATGGCTCCTTGCCCTTTCGGGAATGGGCTTTGGAATGTTCAGATCCATCCAGCAGGAGCTGGACCATATGCGAGCTTTGTATATTCAGCTGGACTTTTGAAAAACGTGTTGCCTGGAGGTTAACCACAGCTATCCCGAGCGCATGGGATGATTTTTGAACATTTTGTGTCTTAATTTCAACAAATCCGTCCCTGCCGGCTTTCACTTCCTGCCAATTAACGGATGCTGTGCCTGGCCATTCCATCTTTTCTCCAGCTTGTATGGCCGTTGAATTTTCGGCCATTTTGACCATTTCAAACAGGTCACTGTCCTGAAATGCCTTTCCCTTTATATTGGGTTGTGACCCGTAAGCAGGTGGTATCACAGGTAGCATGCCCGGAGATAGCCATTTGATAATGAGGGTACTGTCACTCAAGGCCCAGGTTAATGGCCCGGACATGACGAAAATGATTACAATAAGGAAATATCTCAGTATTCCGGCGTGGGTGCGTTGGGCAGGATGACGGAGCGGGATATCAGGAATGTGGATCATGATGAGCAGGTTAAAATGATTAAGCAATACTGTAAGCGCTTTCAAAAATAGCGCATTGCAACAAGGGTGAAAAAAAAAGCGTACTTTTGCACCTTAAAATTTGAGGAAAAATGGCCAGAAAAAAGGATCAGGCAGAAGATCGCATTGTTGCCGTTGAGGAGGCGTTGACCAGAACTGAACGCTTTATCGAAGAGAATCAGCGGATTTTAGGTATTGTCATTGGTGCCATCATTATCATCGTGCTGGGTTATTTTGCGTTTCAGCGCTTTTACCTTGCTCCTAAAGAGAAAGAAGCACAGGCTCAGATGTTTATGGCAGAGCGGTATTTCGAATCTGATTCACTCGACCTCGCTCTCAACGGAGATGGCAACTTCCCGGGATTTCTGGAAATCATCGATGAATATGGTATGACAAAGAGTGCCAATTTGGCCCATTACTATACTGGCCTGATATACCTTAAGAAAGGGGATTTCGAAGAATCTCTCCGTTATCTCAAAGGATTCAGCAGTAAGGATGTGTTGGTTTCTGCCATGGCTATAAGCGTGATGGGTGATTGTCACATGGAGCTGGGCGATACAGAAAATGCCATTAAGAGTTATCTTAAGGCTGCAGACCGGAATCCGAATGATATGACCACTCCCACGTTCCTGCTTAAAGCCGGCTGGGCTTATGAGGTGAGTGGACAATACGCTAAAGCGGCCGATGTTTATGAGCGGATCAAGAAAGAACATCCACTGAGCCAGGAAAGCAGGGATATTGAAAAATATATCGTTCGCGCCCGTCAAATGGCTAAAACTTCCTGATCACTAACTCCTACTGATATGTCACAGGATACAGAAAACAAACCAACACCCCTCTTTGCGGATGCAGAGGGCATGCGTATCGGCATTGTCGTAGCGGAATGGAATGTCAAGGTGACCGAAAGGTTGCTGCAGGGTGCCAGAGACACCCTCCGTGAGCATGGCGTCCTGGAGGAAGATATCATTGTAAAATGGGTTCCGGGAAGCTTCGAGCTACCTCTGGCTGCACAGTTCTTCGCTGAGTATACCGATGTGGATGGTGTCATCGCACTTGGTTGCATCATCCAGGGCGATACAAGGCATTTTGATTTTGTCGCCAAAGGCGTAACAGAAGGCCTGGGCAGGGTGGCCCTGGATTATCATATGCCGGTCATCTTCGGGATTTTGACGACCGGCAATCTCGAACAAGCCCTCGACAGAGCCGGTGGAAGGTATGGCAATAAAGGGTCGGAGGCTGCAGTGTCTGTCCTTACCATGGTACAGATGCAGTACGAGATGGAGGAAGATTCGGAAGAATACGGGATGTCTGAATCCTGATACCGGTTCGACCTGCCTGCGCATATTGCTTTTTCATGCATAAAGAATTCAGGATCGTTTTTATGGGTACGCCTGCTTTTGCCGTACCCAGTCTTGCTATACTGCATGAGGCAGGCTATCTCATCGCCAGTGTTGTGACGGTACCCGATAAACCAGCAGGCCGTGGCCAGCAGATCAGGGCATCGGCTGTCAAAACGTATGCTCAGTTGCACCAACTGCCGCTACTTCAGCCGGAGACGCTCAATGACCCTTATTTCATCAGGCGTATTGCTGATCTGAATCCCGATCTGATCGTGGTTGTGGCCTTCCGGATGCTCCCGCAATCTATCTGGTCGATTCCAATATACGGTACGATTAACCTCCATGCATCCCTTCTACCTCGATACAGGGGCGCTGCACCCATCAACAGGGCCCTGATGAACGGGGAGACTAAGACCGGGCTCACAACTTTTTATATTGATCAGGGATTGGATACCGGACGTATTTTATTGCAGGAGGAGGTAGCCATTCCTGATGATATGGATGCGGGAGGATTGCATGACGTCCTGATGCATCGGGGAGCGGCATTACTGCTCAGGACCGTGAATGAGATCAACGCAGGGACATTGCACAGCAGGCCGCAGGAGGCCTCACACCAGCTCGAACCCTTGCCCAAAGCTCCCAAACTCAGCCGCAGCGATGCTCAGATCCAATGGAGCAATGCGGCAGCATGGGTGCATAATCGCGTGAGAGGACTAAGCCCCAGTCCGGGAGCCTGGACCATCTTGCGGCATACGGGAGGAGAGGAGGTAGCTCTGAAAATCCTAAAAGGAAAGGTTAGCGAATCCTCGCATCCGTTGTCTCCTCCAGGTACAATCCTTATCGAAGGTAAGCGTTTACTGATCGCGTGTTCCGATGCGTATTTTGAGGTGCTTGAAGCCCAATGGCCTGGTCGTAAACGTAATACAACCGTTGATTTGCTGGCCGGCCATCCACTTCATGACGGCTGGACCTTTGATTCAAGCCCGGTAGGGGATGATAATTAATATGTTAAACTCCCGTTTTTGGCCTAGATTGGCTTGATTGTTGATGCGGGCTTCATCACTGCGTTGATTCTCTGAAATCCTTATTTCATGGGGTTGTTGTTAACAGGAATCTTGATTTTATTAACAAAATCAAGGGTTTGCATGCTCTGCGCTTGACTTTTGCCGCTAATAGCGTATATTTGCAAGTGGTTCAGCCCTTTTGTTAACCTAATACCGGAAACTATGAACAAAGCAGAATTGATTGAAGCCATGGCTTCAGAGTCAAAAATGACCAAGGCAGATGCCAAAAAGGCCCTTGATGCATTTGTGAGTGCAACGACCAAAGCGCTTAAGAAAGGCGACAGGGTTGCCCTGGTCGGCTTCGGTTCCTTTGCTGTTGCCAAGCGTGCTGCCCGCAAGGGTCGCAACCCGCAGACTGGCAAAGAAATCAAGATTGCTGCCAAAAAGGTAGTGAAATTCAAACCGGGCGCTGACCTGGCTAAGAAGGTGAAGTAAACCTTTGCAGTCAGTGTAAGAGACTCCCCTTTGCCCTGGTAAAGGGGAGTTTTTTTTTTTATGAAAGACCCTTACAACATAGCACTCCTCGATCACCTGACCACCTTCCTGACCCCGAAAAGGGTGCAACTGATCAGGGACAAGGTTGCCCAACGGACCAGATACATCACCGTTGCGTTGGAAGATATATACCAATCGCATAATGTCAGCGCCGTTGTTCGTAGCTGCGAATGCTTTGGTGTTCAGGATATCCATATTATTGAGAATAGGTATGCTTATGAGCTGAGCCCCAATGTGGCGATGGGCTCTTCCAAATGGGTTAATCTGCATCCATACAACCAGGAGGGCTCCAATACGCAGGCCTGTCTGGATTATCTGAAGGGAAAGGGTTATCAGATCGTGGCAGCTACACCGCACATTGAAGGTTACACCCCTGAAAAACTACCTCTCGGGCAACCCGTCTCACTGTGGTTCGGAACAGAAAAAGAAGGGCTGTCTGGCATCGTAATGGATCAGGCTGATATGTACCTGAGCATCCCAATGGTGGGTTTCACTGAAAGCCTTAACCTATCTGTCTCTGCTGCCATTAGCCTTTATACCCTTACTTCCAGACTGCGTAGTACATCTTGTTTGTGGCAATTATCAGAGAATGAAATGTTTACCTTGTTGTTGGATTGGATGAGGGCCAGTGTGCGGAAAGTGGATATCATCGAAACGGCATTCCATCGAAGCTATCATTTGGAGGATTGACAATTTTTATACATTTGTATTCTTACCATAAAAACACACAGACATGGGAAAAGGTGACAAGAAATCGCGCCGCGGAAAAATCATCCGGGGATCCTACGGGAAAACCAGACCTGGCCGCAGCAAATCCCCCGGAATACTCCCAACGCCCGCTCCGGCACCTGAAGTTAAACCGGAGAAGGTTGTCGCTGCCGAAGAGCCGGCCGTAGAAACGCAGTCTGTGGAGAAACCGGCCAAGCCCAAGGCTGCCAAACCAAAAGAAAAAAAAGAAACCAAGGCTGTCAAGAAACCCAAGGATGCAGCTGAAGATTAATGGAATGATGATTAAACAGCTGCAGCAGAAGGGCCGCGGAGCAGCTGTTCAAAAACCCTGCCCTTTTCAGCAAAGTCTTTGAATTCATCATAGCTTGACGCACTCGGACTAAACAAAAGGGTTCCACCTGTCGGTGTGAGCCCTTTTGCTTTTTGGACGGCATCGTCAAAATGGGGATCATAATGAAGTGTCCCGGAGGCGCCGTCGCGCAAGAGGAGTTGAACGATCCTTTTCCCGGCTGGCCCTGAAGCACATATGCACGGAATACGTTTCTGCACCAGGTATGTGACCAGTGGGTGATAATCAATACCGCGATCAAGTCCTCCCAGTAACAGGGTAGTTACATCCTTTAGGGTTTCTATGGCCGCGATGGTTGCCTCTGGTGCAGTGGCAATGGCATCGTTGTAGCAATGGATACCATCTATAAGTCCAAGATATTGCATACGGTGCGGCAAACCCTGGTAGGTCTTCAGCGAAGCTTGTATCCCAGCTGAGTTACCACCTGCAAGGCTGACCAGCGCAGAAGCAACAAGACTGTTGAGTAGATTGTGCAAACCAGGCAGACCAGGCCGGTAACCTGCATCGATCTTACACAAGCCCTGGTCAGTCTGTATGCATAACGCGTCACCTTCAAGGTAAAAGGTTGACATATTGGATTGAAACGAATAGCCCAACATCATGGATGGAGGGTGTTGCTCTTTCATCAATGACTGAACCGCTGCTGAATCCACCGGATATAGACCTGTATCGCCTTCTTTCTGGGACATAAAGATGCGCCATTTCGCTTCGTGGTAAGCCTGTGTTGAGCTGAAATGATCCAGGTGCTCCTCATACAGGTTAAGCAGACTGGCAAGGCGAGGTCCCCGTGTGATATCCTCCAACTGATGTGCTGACAGCTCCAGGACAGCCCAGACCCCGGCCTGCATTTTATCAGCAAGCTCAAAAGGTGGAAGCCCGATATTGCCGGCTAAATACGATTCCACACCGCTGTTATTCAGCATCATATTGGTCAAAGTTGCAGTGGTGCTTTTGCCTTTGGTGCCTGTGATGCCGATCACCTGATCATGAAAAAAGGCAAGAAATAAAGCCGATTGTGATGTAATGATCGCATCCTTGCGCCTGTTTATCAGTAATGAAGGTGGAATACCAGGTGAGCGGACAATAATGTCATAAACCTGCAGTGCATCCAGATATGAAGAACCTGCGAAGACATTGTATCCGGACTGGGTAAGACCGTCAGTAGCAGACGGGTTCATATCGGCGATGGCCAGTTGTTCCTTAGGTAATATCCGCTCAAATTGTTGCAGGGAACTTTTGCCTTCCCTGCCATAACCGAGGATAAGAATACTTTTCTGGCCTGCAAAATCCGACAGATACTGTTCAAATCCCTTGTGGCTCATCGTTTCACTCCAGGTATGGATTGACACATCACGTCTTGTAAGCGCTCCATAAACTCAGCAGGGACAAAATGCTGGTGATCAAAGATTTTAAGGTAATGTGCCGTGTCCTTGCCTTCGGATTCATTTAACCATCTCCCGGCATAATCGAGCAGAAACGGCAGGTTATTGAAGTTCCTTTTTTTTCTGGCCATGGACAATGCCTGCCGGACCTCATCAACCGTCCCTATGCATTCAAAGGGTTTGGTTTCTGCCCATCCACCGAGTTCATCCAGATAAGCTTGCAGTGAGCTATCGCTCAGGATATCCTTGCCGAAAATCTGCAGCAGGGGTCCGTCGTCAAGGTAGGGTGCCAGCATCACTGCTGTGAACAGGCACTTTGGACACTTTCCACACCAGGAGTCTGTTTTGCTTCCAGCATTGCAGCTCCGAAAAACGGGATGCACCGCGGTCATTCTGCTGAAGATAGCTGCGATCTGCAGTTCATTCAGTGGACGGAGCAGACTAAAGTAGTTCACTTGGCTCCTGGATATTTGCTTCAGGTAATTCCTGAAACGCTGCTCAAAATCAATGGATTTAGAATACTGGTGGTTAATTTCGGTTCCCGGTATGGTGGCTTCGCTGGCACTGGATTCATTGGATAGTGTAATGTGACCAGCTTTGCACATCATGGCGGCAGCATGCGCTGTAAACGCCAATAGGGCGGAGAAGGGAGTATGCCCGTTCAGATACCCTTTGCTGTTCAATTCCAGGAGCTTAGGGTCAAGCTTCCGGTTGACCGTAAGGGCGTCCTGCCTGGAAAAACCAAGTGCATCCAGCGTACGCCATGAAGCTGGCCACGGATTCACCATGAAGGGAATAAGTTCATAATCCTTATGATATCTTGACAGTAGCCAAAGGCTGACGGCTGAGTCCTTACCACCGCCAACCGGTACCATGAGGCGGCCTGCATCTACCTGTCCATTCAGATCAGGAAGTGGTGCTCCTTTATTTATGATGGAGAACAAGGCGTCGAGATCTTCCTGAATATGATTGAGATAACGAAATTCTCCAAGGCCCAGGAAGTAAATGTGTTTCCAGAACGTGATGGCATCCGTAGGCAAGGCATATGGCCTGATGATAATTTCCGCCGGGCAGGCTGCTTTGTAGTAGCTGATCAACTCGATCATACCAATATGAAAGGCCAGATGTTCCAGGCTGCCCTGATCCATGCCAGCAGAGGTCATTTTTTCCGGAAAAATAAAAGTCATCTCCGGATTGAAAAAGATGCCAGGTGTCAGTTCAAACTTCCAGGCCATCACAACTGTGGATTTCTCCACCCGGACCTCATGGCTGTGGTAGACCAGCAAAGTATGCTGCTCACGCAGTTGATGGAAAAGGGGAGGGCTGGTTGGGCCGGACATAAGGCTGGAAAGCGTTATCTTTATGGTGACAAAGGTACTAAATAGAATGGCGGAGATGCGGTGACCCGCACAACAAAAAGGCAATTACCTTTGTTATTGTGATTGGTAAACCGAATACATGGATGACAAACATCAGATAAGACCCAGGGCTGGCGCTCTCCTTATTTCAGAGCCGCATCTGGATGATTTCTTCTTTGGCCGTTCTGTAGTGCTGCTTGCAGATCATGGAGAAGAAGGCAGTTTTGGTATTATTCTGAACAAAACGGTCAAAGTCAGATTTAACGACATTGTCAAGGACTTTCCGGTATTTGATGCGCCACTGTTTTTGGGTGGACCTGTGAAAACCGATACACTCTTCTTCATCCATACCCTTGGTGAAGAGATACGGGATAGTGCGCCAATCATGAAAGGTCTTTATTGGGGAGGCAGGTTGGAAGATGTACAGGAGCAAATATTATCCGGCCGACTTTCAACGGAACAGATCCGTTTCTTTGTTGGATATGCCGGATGGAGTCCCAATCAATTGGATTCAGAGCTGGAACAGCATAGCTGGATAGTGAAGGATGCATCCTTGCATGATGTCATTCATCTGAATACAGAGACGATGTGGCAACATTACATTCGTGGCATGGGTAAGGATTATGCCATCTGGTCCAATTACCCAGCCAACCCTATCTTGAACTGATACAGGGCCTAATTGCCTTTTTCCAAACTACCCCCTCAGGAGGTGGCCGGAGGTGCCTCCAGTTTGGTATGATCGATTTCAGATCCCATGACACTGTGTGGGATGAGATAGACGAGCAGCAGCACAACGGAAGCCGCGATGGCCCAGCCATAGGCCTGCCTGTTCCTGCGCAGCCTTATGAATGCGATGATCCAGAACAGGAAGGCGACAGCAGTCTTGTTGTCTGTCAGATCATGTCCGACTGGCCAACCCGTCCAATAGGCTCCAAAGGCAAATTTCTGCACAACAGGACCCAGTATCATACCGCCAAGGGTGAGCAGTATGAGGGTCACAGTGGTATAGTTGAAGGTATGTTTGCCTTTGATCAGAGCTTCGATGCCGGTACGGGTGGAAAACAACATGGCTCCGAACATAAATATGATATGCGGTATTAAGACATAACCCGGCACATGACCTTTGAACCGAATGATGATTGGATCCGGGGTCAGGTTGATGCTCGCTTGCGGTGTGATAAGCTCAATTTTGTATTCAACCTTACCTGCCGGTGGCTGATGCGGAACATAAGCTACCAGCTCTTCTCCAACGCGCTGCATCGGGATGGTATGCCAATCATCATAGCTCTTGTAACGCCTGTAGGTGAATGAGCCTTCGACCTCTGCCGGAACCTTGATTTTCACAGGGGCGTCGTCCGGCCCCCCATAGGACCTCAGTAAACGGTAACGGTATTCCTCCCCCTGAAGTTCTACTTTGCCGCGTTCCGGGTGCGTAGGGCCAGTAAGTCTTTGATAAACAGCGATTGAAAGGGTGAATATTACAGAAAATATCCAAATCAGTATGGACTTCGTAAGATAACTCATAGTGTCAGGTTTTATAGAGATGGATGTTCAATGTTGACGCCTGTTAATACTGCAAAGAAAAATAAAATACATTCAAGATCTCACATATTTACAATGCAGGGATGACAAAAAGTGCCCGTCAGGTGCGTCCAAGCGATGCCGTAAATGGCAGACGTTGCAGTATTGATCGTCCCAGGGTCACCTCATCCGTGTACTCGAGTCCATCTCCCACCGCGATGCCCCTGGCCAGGATGGTTAATCTTATATTGCTGTCTTTAAGCTGATTATATATATAGAAATTGGTCGTGTCTCCTTCCACGGTACTGGGCAAAGCCAGTAGAATCTCATCCACAGGTGTGGCGTGTGTTCGTTTAACGAGGGAATGAATGTGCAACTGGTCAGGTGAAATGCCTTCAATAGGCGAGATGACGCCGCCCAGGATATGGTATTTGCCCTTGAACAGTTGGGTGTTTTCAATGGCCAGCATGTCTCTCACATCTGCCACTACGCATATTAAACGCTCATCCCGGGAAGGATTGGCGCATATCTGGCATAGTTCGTGGTCAGAAATATTATGGCATTCACGGCAGAAGACAATCTGCTCACGCATCTGAATGATGGCCTGTCCCAGTGCCAGGGCTTCACCCGTATCCTTTCTGAGCAAATGCAAAACAAGGCGAAGGGCTGTCTTACGCCCGATACCAGGCAGCCGGCTTATTTCCTGTATGGCTGTTTCAACAAGCCGTGAAGGTATGTCGTACATAATTTGAGATGCGAATGGACCGTTGTAAACAATTCAAAACAGGCAAAGGTACACGATCTTGATGTAATTTTGGGACCTGATGCTTGTTCATGTTGGTGTGCTTTGCCGCTTTCATGAATGTCATTGCAGGGCTGTTTTCTTGATCAAGAGTCATTTGAATATGGATGAGAACATCACTTTTGCTAATCCCCTGATGTAATTCAGTAAGTATCTGTTATATAAGTTGTTCATGATGAAGATACATAGTGAATCCGTTTCTGAACCAAGGCGTATTTTACGTTCAGTATCCCCATCCCCATCCCTATCCCTCAAAATTTCCACCCTTGTAATCAGCTTTTTAGTCATGTCATCGATCCTGTATGCCCAGGATACCATGAACCAGACCGATAGCAAAGGTCGCAAGCAGGGTCCTTGGCGGAAACTTGAAAGAGGTGTTCTTAAGTATGAGGGTCAGTTTAGGGATGATAAGCCTGTCGGGACCTTCACTTATTACTATGACAATAAGAGCATCAAGGCGGTATCTCATTTTGAGAGCGGGGGACAGGTGTCACGAACGACCTTATATCACCCTGAGGGGGGCGTCATGGCTGTGGGAAAGTACCTGGGAACCCGGAAGGATAGTATCTGGACATATTACAGCACTGCCGGAAAGATGGTTGCCAGGGAGTCATATCATGCTGGGGTAAAGGACGGTACATGGTTCACCTATTATGAGGGAGGGCAAGTCAGCGAAGAAATGCCCTGGAAGAAAGATCAGCGGCATGGGGTCTCTGTTCAGTATTATCATGATGGCACGATCAAGGCTAAGATCAGCTATGCGAATGATCTGCTTGACGGTCTGTCGCTTTTTTATCACCCGAATGGAACGATCATGGTTTCGGGGATGTATAGGCGAAGTCTGAAGCATGGCAAATGGCTGAGCTTTGATGACAAAGGACTGACCATCAGGACGGAATCATACAGTAAGGGTTATCTGGTGAAGGTGGAAGAACATAGGCAGGACAAGAACATCAGGACACTCCGGAAAGACGAAGAAGAAAACCGTTACATGCCGGGCCGTAAACCACCCGGTCAGGTCCCTGCTGACAGCCTGCTCCAGGGAGAGGAATAGGTGATGGGTGTGGCTTTTGTCTGGTAGTATTCCCCTTTATCTGATTGTTAATCAGCTCGGTGGTCCGCATGGAAGGCCTGTAATCTGGCCTCCAACTCTGGGAACTGATCCCTTCTGACCAATGATACACAGGCTCTTAATCCATCTTCCCTTTGACTTCCTGTAATGGTGAGGGAGATAGCACTGATGCCATAGTAGAGAAAACGTTCAATCAGTTGTTCGCCGGTGAAACCGGGGTAGGCGATGGTAAAATAGAATCCATCTGCAATTGGGACTCCATCATCCTTATCATAAACAATATAGAAGCCGTTATCGGTAAACAGCTTTTTCATGATCCTGGCCTTCTCTCCGTATTCCTTTACACTCTCAATGAAATTAAACCTGCCTTCATTGGCGGCTTTCAGCATGGCGGTGAGGGCATATTGTGTTGAATGGCATACACCACTACTCAGTGTGTACATGGTGCCGAAGATCATGGCATTCCCCACTTTGGATGACTGGTAATACCGCTGAAGATCCGGCGCCTCAGTATTAAAAAGTGTGTCTGATAATACCATCATGCCGATGCGTTGGCCGGCATAGCTAAACACCTTCGAGCTGGAAATCAATAACATGAACTTATTGGCATACTTGCCAACGGTTGGTTGAAAGGGTGGTACACCCGGCTTGGAGTAATCATGCCTGAAATCCATGGCGATGTAAGCCAGGTCTTCAATTACGATCACATCATATTTATTGGCCAATTCTCCAATGATCTGCAACTCCTCCTGGGTAAAGCAGATCCAGGATGGGTTGTTGGGATTTGAATAAAGGATCGAACTGATTTTTCCTGTTGAAAGGAAAGATTCCAGTTTATCTCTCAGCTTTTCTCCACGGTAATCATAAACATCAAAGGCATACTGACCCTGTCCCAGGATACGTAATTGTTGCTTATGGACAGGAAAACCGGGATCGATGAAAAGGGTGCCTTCCCTCTCGCTGTACATCCTGTTGATGGTGAGAAAAGCTGCAAAGCTGCCTTGCATGGACCCCACTGTCGGGATGCAGGCATCCGGGCTTACATCCAGGTCCAGGAAGTTCTTTACAAAACGGCTGATCTCCTGCTTGAGAACAGGAACACCATGTACATCAGGATAGATGGCGGCCACACCCGTGTCGAGGGCTGCTTTTTCAGCTTCCACGCCGATGTTGGCCGCAGGTAAACCAGGAATACCCATTTCCATGCGGATGTATTCCTTCCCTGTCTCTGCCTGTATATTGTCGATGAGTCTTTTAATCTCACGAATAGAGGCTTTTCCTACGCTCTTAAGTCCGCTCTGCCTGATGTGCTTGCTGACTACCTCAAAGTCGATGGGTGTTTCCTTAATCATGTTATGCTCTAAGTGATGTGACGGTAAAAATATGTGCTTTTATTTATATTTCAAAATGTGATATCGTCCTGTTTTTGATTTGAGTTCCGGTCGTAAAACCAGGTCAAAAGAAGTGGAAAGCCGTGATTTGCGCGCGCAGGTTGGCTGTTTCCCTGCTATTCCTTACCCTGCCATCTGCCGCAGGTTGTCCATAAGCTGCCACCGTATACTCGATCTCGGTCATCAAATGCACTTTTCCTGATTTGAATACCAACAGGGGCGCGATACGATAGGCATACTCGATGTCGCTGCCGCGGGCAAAATACCTTCCCGTGTTATTATGCAGAGTCCCCATGTTTGTGGCATAGCCGGCGAAAATCCCGAGATCAAGGGCAGGGGATGCCTGATAGATCAAGTTCGCCCAGAAGAACATGTGTTGGGTAGGAGTATAAGTGGCAGTTCCCGTTGTGGCGTCATATGATTTCTCGGCATAGCCACCAAGCAGGAGGTGCTCTGTCAGGTTCTGGCCGTAGATGGCTTTTGCTTTAAATTGCCATGGCTCCCTCAGTACTTTGAAATACAGCATATAAGACCATCCATCAACGGTAGCCTCAGTGTAAACCAGGCTGTCAGTGGTCACTTTTGGTCTTAACCTTTTCCAGTCGGCAGCCGATCCCATGGTCAGCATCCCCTGTTGATACTGCATCTGAAAGTGGAAATTGGGAAGACCCGACTGCCGCAGGTATTTTGGGGATGGTCCTTCAGGACCATCGTTCATGTAATCGAGTTGCGAGAGGGCAGCAATGGTGGCTGTCCAGTTTCCTTTTTGATGATTGAATTGAACCTGGGGGCTTCGTATAAAGGGTTGAAAAGGTGCGCCTGTATTGAGGGCCAGCACCGAAGGGAATACTTCTGTCACGAAAAAGGGATGCCAGTAATGACCCATGATCAGGCGGGAGTGTTTCCATGAGAGCTGAACATAGGCATGTCGCAAGCGGAATCCACTCACATCGGCATTGGATAGGCCTGAGAAATCAGCCTCCATGACACCCATGCTCTTCGCACCGAAAGCATCGGGTCCCTTGACTGTACCATTCAGCCGGGTGGTGATTGCTGTGAAATTGAAGCTGTGGAAATCATGGATGTCCCTGCCATTCCTGTCAAAAGCAGGACGTTTTGGATACAAGAGAAACAGATCCTCACGCGCACCGGCAACCTGGCGGCTGTCATACCAGAAATCAGATTTAATAAAACCATGAAAAGCCATCTCCCATTTTTTGTCCTGTGGTGCATCCTGTGCGGAAAGCCGGTAGAAGCTGATTGTAAATACTACCAGACAGAATAGGGGAATGATCTTTTTCATGGCATACAATTTACAAACTACATTAGTTTTTCAGTTAGCCATCCTGAGAGCACGGTCTAGCCGTTCTTAGCTGAAAATAGAACAGCCTTCGGATCAGCGATAGCTGGAAGCAGCAGGCTAACCAGCATTCCGATGGTCCCGGCCTCAGGCGATGGTGTCCCGCTCATATATAGGATAAGGCAGGTAGCAAGTCCTCCGACACCAGCAATATAGGCAGCATGTCGGCCTGTGCGCGGATTGAGTAGTCCCCAGATAAATGGGCCCAGGAAGAACGAGCCCAGTGCACCCCAGCTAATGCTCAGGATGGCAACAATGCTATCAGGTCCCAGATAGGCGAAGTAGACCGAAGCTGCAATGAAGACCAGGCTCATAATGCGCATAACAAGGGTCAACTGCTTGTCTTTGATGTTCCTGTAAATGAACCCGGCGATGAAGTCTTTGGTAAAGGAAGATCCAGATGTCAGCGTCAGTGAAGCCAGGGTTGACATCGACGCGGATAAGATCAACAGCAGGATTACGATGCTCAGGGACTGAGGAATCACATGTGTCAGGAGCTCAGGCATCAGCCTGTCGAAGATGGGTGCCCCTTCAGCATTGAAAGCCTGGGGATGTTCGACTGCAGGCAATAGTACGCGGGTTGTTGATCCGACAAAATAGGCCACACCACCGATGAGCAATGCAAACACTGTGGAGGCGATTGCCCCGGTCCGCACAGATTGTCTATCCCGGATGGCATAGAACTTCTGAACGAGTTGTGGCATGGCGAAGGGTGCTACTGACGTCAGGAATACCAGGCAAAACAGAGGCCACAAGCCCGGAGGACCTATCCAGGCTGTAAGCCCGGGATCAATGCTTCCCAGGTCAAAAGAGATCTTTGGTAGTCCGCCGCCAGTGTTCATGGTGCTGATGATTAATATGATGACACCAAGCGACATGATCATCCCGAAGATCATATCAATAATAGCCATGGATTTGTAACCACCTAACACCAGGTAGAGTGCGGTGAATCCTCCCATAAATACCAGTGCATAAACATAAGGGATGTTGAAGTTAGCGGTAAAGAGGTAGGACAGCCCCATGAAAACGGCCGTGGAGTAAGGGATCAGAAATACAAACATCACCAGGGCCGACAGCAGTTTGAGGGCTGGACTCTTATACCGTTGTTCCAGGAACTCGCTCATAGTGTGTACCTGCAGTTCTCCTGCCATTTTTCGGATGCGCCAGCCCAGGATCAGCCAGACGCCGGCAACACCAACGAGGGCGTTGAACAAGGCAATCCAGAGTCCGGAAAATCCAAACTCCCATCCGATCTTGCCTGCGAAGCCGATGAAGAGAACGGCTGAGAAATAGGCTGTTCCATAAGAGAAGGCCGTCATCCAGGGGCCCACCTTACCCCCGCCAAGGAGGAAATCAGAAAAAGACCGGGTACGTCTCATCCCGATAATACCGATCACGATGATCATCAGGGCGTAAAGACTTAGTACAATGATTTTTGCGGCCATGCTGTCAGTGTTTTTCAATCCGGATACGGGCATCTACCGCAACAACCTGCTCCGGGTTACCCATGAGGGGATTAATGTCCATTTCGATGATCTCAGGAGCTGCCTGCACGAGGGCGGAGACGCGCGTGATGGCTTCTGCAAATAGCTGTTCGTTGATACCTGGCCGCCCTCTGACGCCCGCAAATAATTTATGTCCTTTCAGACGGCTTATCATGTCCATGGCCTCTTCCCGGCTGACCGGAGACAAAGCCGAGGTGAAATCATGCAGGATTTCGATGAAAATCCCACCCAGCCCGCACAATATCAGATGCCCAAAGCCCGGCTCATGTTTCACACCGATAAATACCTCTGATCCTGTCAGCATAGGCTGCAATAACACACCTTCTGCATCCTGAATGGCCATAAGATTGGCAAAGTGCTGTTCCACTCCGGCCATATCTTTGATATTCAGGACGACACCACCACTGTCGCTCTTGTGGATGGGCCCAACCACTTTCATAACAAGAGGAAATCCAGTTAACTGAGCGGCCTGGAAAGCCTGCTGCTTGTTGCGGGCAACGTATTCTTTTGCCCTGTTAATGCCGGCGGCATCGAGCAGATGCTGAACATCCTCAGGTGCCAGGTAACCATTATCCCTTTGATTGAGCAGCTGCCTGACTATGGGCATATCGACAGCAGGCATTTTTTCTATGCTGTCGGATTTAGCGTTTTTCGGAGTGAAGTAAGTGCGGGCCAGGGCCTTGCCCAGTACCACTTCGTCAGGGAAGTAGCAATGCCCTTTCCCGACGAAGGCTGCTACCTCTTCTGCTGCTGTGAGGGTTGAGGGAAGCACGGGGTATATGGGCTTACCGCAGCTGCGCATTTTTTTATCCAGGACGTCGTAGACATCGAAGATCCGGCTTAAGCCAGGTGTGCCAAATATGACAATCATACCATCGATTTCATCGAAATCCTTCTCGACATAATCGATAATGGTGCCTAGTTGTTCTGCGGTGCCGGTGGCCAGGAAGTCGATGGGATTGGCAACGGAAGAGCCTGGGAATAAATGCTGTAGGAGTTCTTTAGAAGCAGGATGTGTGATATGAGGAACGGAGAGTCCGCCTGTCGACAACGCATCGGTCAGCATGACGGCCGGGCCTCCGGCATGGGTAATCACAGCCAGATTGGGACCCGTCAGCTGTTTGTGCATGAAAACGGAGGCTACCGAAATCAGATCTTCCCGTCCATAGCAACGGACTATGCCTGCTTTGCGGAAGAGTGTCTCGACAGCAAAATCGGGGGTGGCAATGGCACCTGTATGCGAAGAGGCAGCCCGGCTGCCTGCTTCCGATGCGCCTGCTTTGATCGCCGCGATTTGGCAGCCTTTCCTGATCAGGGATACAGCATGCCTGAGCAGTTTAGCCGGCTTGTTGATGGTTTCTATGTACAGAAGTTTCACACGTGAGCTGTGGTCTGGATCAAAAGATTCGTCCAGATATTCCAGCACTTCCTCAACCCCGATCTGGGCGCTGTTACCGACGCTGAATACGCTGGAGAACCGCAATCCTTTTGGGATACCGGCTTCCAGGATAAAACAAGCTGTGGCGCCTGAACCGGAGATGAAGTCACATCCATGTTTGTCCAGAACCGGCAAAGGCTCCGTGAACACGCCCTGGTGATAAGGTGTCAGTACGCCGATACAATTAGGTCCTATGAGTGTCGCGCCGGCTGATTCAATTACGCTGACCACTTCCTTCTCGAGCATTTTTCCTTCTTCGTTCTCTTCACTGAAGCCAGCAGACAGAATGATCACTGCCCTGGTTCCTTTTTCGCGTACAAGCGTCGTGACCGCTGCCAAAGTATGCCGTGCGGCGATAGCCATGATGGCCATGTCCACCTGAGGAAGATCTTCCGGTCTGGCGACACATGCGATACCCTGAACGTCCGTCTCTTTTGGGTTGACGACATAGAGCTTGCCTGCAAATCCACCACGGATCAGGTTATGCAATACTTTTCCGCCCGGCTTTTGTAATTCATTGGATCCACCTACTACGACAATGCTTTGTGGATGAATTAGTTCCTTGTTTATCATGTTAAAAAATTTTTCCAAAAATGGCAGGGCACTAAAGTAAGAACTTTAGCGGGGTGCGCCAAGTTGAGCCATGTCAAGGAAATAGCTGTGTTTGCTATTTATAATGATTCCAGCTAATGGCAGGATGCGATCGGATGGGCCCGGGAAATACCCACGCTGGTTACAGTTTTAGCAGATGACCCATATGCAGGAAGCCAATGATAGCTATTTGATCTTCCGGCATCCGCTCCAGTCATTATCCCTTGACCTGCGCAGCATCTCAACCTCCAGGTCCTGGTACTGGTATGCTGATCCGCAATGATACATTTCAATAATGGGGTCCTTATCCACTATAAGCTGAAGGAGCATTTCCGGTGTTGGGGATTCCTTTAGCTGACTGTACTCTTCGTATGTCATACCGATAAAGGCAACGCGCTCATCAATGCCCCGACGATCCAGCAGAAAACCATTTTCCAGTAGTTGGGGCAGGGCCAACTCACCCTTGTAATAAACATCTCCGGGAGCTGGGAAGGAGATGATGGCCTTGCGGTCCTCAGAAAGGATGACGGGCACCAGTTGCCGGTAGTCTGCCCGGGTCTTGTACACCATCACACTTGGTCCGACACTGGTTTGCCTTGCGGGCTCCACCTGTGAGGCCTGCTGCTGTTGATTTGATTTACGTGCACAACCATTGGAAATCATAGTAATTCCCGACATAAGGATGATAAAAATGATACCTTTCGACAACCTCTTCATTTTTTTTGCGTTTAATGGATATCTAAAATTCCATGCTAAGATAGGATGAAGAACCGGTTTTAAAATGGATATTTCATGGAAATTCAATGTATCCTGGCATGTTGTTTGTATAATTAAAAAAAATGTTAAAGAGCCGGCAAAAAGGACATTTTCACCTATATTTGTCGGTTGTCAAGTCACTTGATTCGTTTCATCAAAAAAACAACAAGATGAAAAAGTTAATGCTCGTATTAGCAGCAGGATTGATGCTGACACTGGTGGGTTATTCCCAGACAGATGTTCAACAAGCAGAAAATCCGAATGCACCGGAAATCACCTTTAAGAGCACCGTTTATGATTACGGTACGATTTACAAGGATGGTGATGGAAATTGTGAGTTTCAGTTCACCAATACCGGGAAAGAGCCGCTCGTATTGTCCAATGTCAGGTCATCCTGTGGATGCACAGTGCCAGAATGGACCCGCGAACCCATCCTCCCCGGCAAGTCAGGTACCATCAAGGTTCGGTATGATACCCGCCGTCTGGGCGCTATCAACAAACACGTCACAGTGTTATCCAATGCCAAGAATTCGTCTGTCGTGCTCAGGATTGCTGGCAATGTGGTGGATCCACCAGCTGAGGCAGCTCCCCAGAAAACAGATGTAGGCGGCGTCACACCCAAAGCGAAATAATTATTCCGATTGGATATAATTTTGCAAATTTGCTCCCGGTAGCCCAGGCTACCGGGTTTTTTTTATACACTCAATACCAATTTGTTATGCCTACCATTTCTGTTAAAGGGACCATGATGCCCCCCTCACCGATCAGAAAACTGGTTCCCTTCGCCGAAGCGGCCAAGAAGCGGGGTACCAAAGTGTATCACCTGAATATCGGACAGCCTGATATCGCCACACCGGAGGTTGCCCTTCAGGCCATCCGCAATATGGATCAGAAGGTCATCGATTACAGCCACTCAGCCGGTAACCTGTCATTCCGGAAAAAACTTGTGGAGTATTATGATCGTCAGGGAATTACAGTTACTACAGATGAGATCATTGTAGCGGCAGGGGCATCTGAGGCCATCCTTTTTGCTATGCAGACCTGCCTCAATCCCGGAGACGAGATCATTATCCCTGAGCCATTTTATGCCAATTATAATGGATTTGCCATCAACGCAGGTGTCGTCGTTAAACCGATCTACTCTGCCATTGAGACGGGCTTTGCCCTTCCTCCCATAGAAGAGTTTGAGAAGGCCATTACGCCGCGTACCAAGGCCATAATGATCTGCAATCCAAACAACCCGACCGGTTACCTTTATTCAGCAGATGAGCTGGAGATTTTGGCTGACATCGTCAGAAAGCATGACCTCTTCCTTTTTGCAGATGAAGTCTACAGGGAGTTTTGTTATGACGGTACCTCCCATAACAGTGTGATGAATCTTCCCGGCTTGGATCAGCATGTCGTCCTGCTTGATTCTGTATCAAAGCGTTACAGTGCATGCGGTTTCAGGATCGGTTGTATTATTTCCAAAAATAAGGAGGTTATGGGCGCTGCCATGAAATTTGCGCAAGCCAGGCTCAGCCCTCCTTCGTTCGGACAGATAGCCGCTGAAGCAGCTGTGGATGTGGAACCATCTTACTTCGCCCAGGTCCTGGCCGAATATCATGCCAGACGTAATGTGGTCGTGAAGGCCATTAACAAGATGCCCGGTGCATTTTGCCCGAATCCGAAAGGTGCCTTCTACGTTGTGGCGCGTTTGCCCATCACCGATGCCGATCATTTCTGCCAATGGCTGCTCGAGGATTTCTCTTATCAGGGTGCAACGGTTATGCTGGCTCCTGCAACGGGCTTCTATGCCACACCAGGTAAAGGGAAAGATGAAGTCCGCATAAGTTATGTGCTAAATGTCAATGACCTGGAGCAATCCATGGTTTGTCTTTCCGAGGCACTGAAAGTATATCCTGGAAGGACTTTGGCGTAATCCCTGCCCAGGGTTATTTGTGTCCTATTGCTCAGGTGTTCCGGCCTGGTTCGCTGCATTGGCACGGGCCTGATAGGTCGCTGCTGCTTCCTGATTGCCGAGGATGCGGTACGTATTGGCAATATTCGTAAGAATCCTGGGATTATCAGGATCGGTTTCCATGGCTTTCAGCAACCATTCGAGCGACTCCTGCGAGCGGCCGGTTAAACCACAAACGACACCCAGGTTTTCCAGGCTGGGTGTGTATTTGGGATCCAGGGCGATGGAACGCCTCAGATATACCTCAGAACTGTCCATCCGATTCAGATACCGGCCCCAGATCTCTCCTGCTTTGCCGATCAGTTTCGCATTTTCAGGGTTGAACTCCATGCTGGCTTTCAAAGCATTCATGGCATTTCGCGGATCGCCGGAACCGGCCTTCATATCAGCGTATTGCATGGCAATATTCACATGCTGGGGATGCCGCTCAAACAACAGCGCCCAGAAACGGGCAGACAGTGCTGTCTTCTTCCGAAAATCGGCTGCCCGGGCAATCAGGATTTGATTTTCAAGGGTAGGCTGAGAACCAGGCTTGATGAGCATGCATTGTTCATAACAGTGCCAGGCATTCTCAAAATCCTCTTTCAGATAATATGCTTTGCCTAGCTGCTCCCAGCCTGCAAAATATGTGGGATGCAAACGGACGCCTTTATCAATCCAGATAATGGCCTGGTCGATATCTCGCATATCCCTTGCATCTTCCGGAAGCGTCTCCCATCGCTCCATGGTCTTGCCCCCCGCTGAAACCAGACATTTGATGCTGTTTGAGGAGACGGCAACATCAGTAGTGAATAGTGTGTAATCATCCTGCCATGCCGGATTTCTGGAAATCGTTTTTACCGAATAGAGAAGGAGGATAACGGTAGTGACCCCGACCAGAGTTGTCTTCTTATGTGCTTTGTGATTGAGCTTCAGTAGTATCCATGTGAGTGCCAGACTGAATCCCAGTGAAGGCACAAAAAGAAAACGCTCATTCATGAATGTCCCAATGTTAAAGACCACATTGCTGGAGATGCTGAACGTAATGATAATGAAAAGTATAGCAAACGACAGTATGTGTTTTTTTCGCCATAACATGAAGGAAAATCCAATCAGTAACAAGATAATTATCAGACTGACCAATACGCCTGGATCCGAAAACGACTGATAGGCAATATGGAAAGGGTAATAATCATGTGTGAGGGGATGAGGAAGTATCAACAGTTTGATATAAAGACCCCATGTAAGGATGTTCGTGGCGATTTTTTCCACAGGGCTGGCCAGGATGTAGGGATTGTTAAGCAGCTCAGTCTGAACGCTTCCCCCCAGAAAGAACCCCAACGCATTGTACCTCAGCAGAAGATAAGCGACAGAGGCAGTCAGCAAAGGAATCAGGGTAAGGATGTAGATGCCTGGCTTTTTCAGTGTTCGGAAATAATACAATGAAAGGGGTATCACTGCAAGGAAGGTTATTGCATTTTCTTTGGACATGAGCCCAAGGAACATGGATATCCCTGCCCATATCAACCATTTCCGCTTGCGTTCATCTGCATAAAGGATGGAGAAATACCAGGCGGCCATTGATCCAAGCATGCTGAGAATCTCATCCCTGCCCTTGATATTGGCAACGGCTTCGGTATGGATGGGATGCGCCAGGAATAGCAGTGTCGCGAGGAAGCTCAGGCTGATGTACCAGGGTTTCCCGGTTCCAAGATTCAGGCGGTTGAGCATGCGCAATGTCATCCAGCCCAGCAGGATGTAGAGTATCAGGTTGATGGCGTGGCTTAGAAAAGGATTTAATCCAAATAACTCATATTCAATTGCGAACATGACCTGTGATAAGGGTCGGTACCGGCCACCCGCCACAAGGTTCTTCTGTTGACCAAAAAATCCGGTGAAAGAGTCGTTGCTGAGGATCTCTGGTATCCCTGCAATACCTTGCTTCGTAAATGAGTTGCCCGTGATCACCAGGTAATCATCAAGGGCATAGTCCAGACGCAAGGTGTTACCATAGAGAATGATCACAAGCACGGCGATCACCATAGATGGCATCCACTTCCTGTTATTGACGGAGACTTTTTCGGGCTTCTTCATCATTGAAAGTCAGGATAGAGTAAGTATTTTTTTCGGATCATCCGGAACTGATTCAGGTCATTCTGCCAACTTTGCCTGATCTCTGATTCGGTTTGGCCGGCGATGATGGCCAGACGCAGGGACGGCGAGCCTGCCAGTTTATCGAAGTAGGGGGTGAAGAAAGAAGGTTGACTGCCCAACTCCCTGTAGCTGTCCAGCAGCCAGTGAAGATAAATCCTCCCACCATTCCGGGCCTGAGCGGCATCAAAGTCTTTAAGATTGTATCCTTTACATTCCTGACCCAGAAGGGGTGGGTTGAGGCTGGCTCCCGGGATGCTGCGCGGTGTGAAAAGATATGTTCCACTGGCCATCAGAGGATGCCCGAATATCTGAAACGGCAGGTCTGTACCCCGGCCAACGCTCACGATGCTGCCTTCAAAGAAGGCCAGGCTGGGATAAAGATAGACAGCCTGCATGTTCGGGAGGTTGGGTGAAGGAGGCACAGGAAGGTGATACAACATGGTATGATCATACGCATCCAGAGGAATAACCGTCAGATCGCACTGTATTCCGTTTTCAAGCCATCCCTCTCCATTCACCATGAGGGCATATTCTCCGATGGTCATGCCATAAACCACCGGAACCGGGTGTAGCCCGACAAAGGACTTTAAACCAGGTTCCAGCAAAGGCCCATCGATATAATGGCCATGGGGATTGGGCCGGTCCAGCACGATCACGGGTATGCCAGCTGCCGCCGCTGCTTCCATGACATAGGTCATGGTTGAAATATAGGTATAGAACCGTACTCCAACATCCTGGATGTCGAAGAGGATTAACTCAACCTCTTTAAGATCTTCGGCTTCCGGCTTTTTCTTTTTGCCATACAGCGAGATGATCGGAAGGCCTGTTTTTGGATCTGTCTGATGATCGATGAGCTGTCCATCTGCAGCGTCGCCACGGAAACCATGCTCCGGACTGAATACTTTCTTTACCTGGATACCCAGGGAAAGCAGGGAGTCCACCAGGTGTGTGCCGGCTATACGCGTGCTGTGGTTGGCCGTCACAGCCACATTTTTTCCCCTTACCATGGGCAGGTAGAGCGACATGCGTTCAGCAGCCGGAATAATCCTTACACTATCATGGCCACCACTGCTCCCTGCAGCCTGGCACATATGGAGGGGTATCCCTGCAGGGATGAGCAGGAACATGAGGGAGAACGAGATAAGGAACCCGTGCACTTTCATACCTTTGCAAAGTAATAAAAGCTTTGGTGAAATACGAAAGATTCATCGCAACAAGATTGGCGGGAAAGTCGTTGCCCGGCTATTCCAGGCCACTGGTGCGCATTGCCATGGGAGGTGTGGCGCTCAGTGTGGCCGTAATGATCATGGCGGTGTTTATCGTAACGGGCTTTCAGACCAGTATCCGTGACAAAGTATCAGGTTTCTCCGGTCATATTCAAATCACTTCCTATGACCTGAGTCAGGGTTATGAGGCTAAGCCGGTGAGCATGAAACAGGCTTTCTACCCTGTTTTTGCAGAGGTGCCGGAGATCACACATATTCAGGTATATGCTACCAAGGCCGGGATCATTCGCACGGGCGAACAGATTGAAGGTGTCGTTCTCAAAGGTGTTGGAAAGGACTATGATTGGTCTTTCTTTCGCAACGCTCTGGTAAGGGGGTATATGCCCGGGTGGGATGACAGCCTTCGCTCAGACGAGGTCGCTTTATCGGCCGTACTTGCCAGACGCCTGGATCTTGATACAGGCCAGGAGATCAGGATGTATTTCGTAGATGAAGGCGGAGGCAATATGCGGGGGCGTAAGTTCACGATATCAGGAATCTATGAGACAGGCCTGGAAGAATTTGACCGCATCTATGTGATGGGTGACATCCGGCATGTGCAGCGCCTGAATCAATGGACGGATGATATGGTCAGCGGTTTTGAGGTCTTTATCCGCGATTTCAGGCAACTTGACAGGGTGGGAGAAGATACCTATTATGCAGTGGGTCATGACCTTAACGCCCAAACAATCAGATCTGCATATCCCCAGATTTTTGACTGGCTAAAACTGCAGGATATGAATGTGATCATCATCCTGAGCCTCATGGCCATGGTAGCATCCATCACCATGATTTCCATCTTGCTGATACTCATTCTTGAACGCACAACATTAATCGGAATACTCAAGGCCTTGGGTGCCAGAAACTGGAGTATCCGCCATATCTTTTTGTATCAGGCGCTTTCAATAACATTGAAAGGAATGCTTATCGGAAATCTGGTGGGCCTGTTCCTGGCCTGGGTGCAGTGGCAGTATGGCCTGATCCGACTGCCTCAGGAATCTTATTATGTGCCAGTGGTGCCGATTCGTTTTGAACTCATGGGGTGGCTGATACTTAATGGCGTCACCTTGCTGCTGTCTATGATGATCATGGTACTGCCCACTTATCTCATCACACGAATACGCCCTGTAAAAGTGATCACCATGCGGTGATCAGTGTGCTTTGTGCAACCCACATTCCTTGGTGTCAGGGTTTTCCCACCACCAGCGTCCGGAACGGATATCTTCCCCCGGCGCAACGGCCCGGGTGCATGGTTGGCAGCCGATGCTTGGATAGGATTGATCGTGCAAGGGATTGTATGGAATTTTATGCTCGTGGATATATTCCCACACCTGCGATTCAGTCCATTCAGCAAGTGGATTCACCTTGATCATACCATTGCCCTCATCCCATTCCAGACTGGCAACATGACCCCTGGTGGCAGCCTGATCTTTGCGCAGACCGCAGATCCAGGCGTCCATACCGGCCAGTGCTCTCCTCAGGGGTACGATCTTGCGGAGATGGCAGCATAACTTCCTGTTCTCGATGCTGTCATAGAAGAGGTTAACACCATGGGTCTTTACCATTTCTTCCACGCTTTTATGTTCGGGAAAGTATACCTCAATCTTGATTTTGTACTTGCTGTTGGTCCGGTGGATCAGATCATAGGTTTCCGGAAACATTCTCCCGGTATCCAGTGTGAAGATACGTGCATGCTTGTTGATACCTGCGATCATATGTGTGATTACCTGATCCTCGGCGCCCAGGCTGCTGGCAAAGGCCACCTTCCCCCTGAACTCGGTCAGGAAGTAATGCAGGATTTCTTCAGCAGTGTAATAGGTGATGATTTTGGCGAGGTTGCGGATGATATGGCTGTCCATGTAGTCTAGGTATCAGTATGATATATGTTTATTCTTTCATGCAAATATATTGAAACAACGGGTCAAAGTGACAGTTAGTATGAACAATGTTGATTATTGAATGGCTTTCCGGATGCGGGTTAAGACACCCAGCAAATCAGCCACCTGGTCGAGCGGTAGCATATTGGCCCCATCCGATAAGGCACGGGCAGGTTCTGGATGCGTTTCAAGGAAGATACCGTCAGCCCCGGCAGCGATGGCTGCCCTGGCGATGGTTGCAATGAGTGCCGGCTGTCCTCCTGTCACACCTGAGGCCTGGTTGGGTTGCTGCAGGGAATGGGTGACATCCACAACGACAGGATAACCAAGTGATTGCATTCTTGGTATGCCCCTTATATCCACCACCAGATCGGTGTAACCAAACTGGGTACCCCGCTCTGTTAGCATAATATTTGAATTGCCTGTGGAGCGGACTTTATCAGCAGCAAATGCCATGGCTTCCGGTGAGAGAAACTGGCCTTTTTTAATGTTAACTGATTTCCCCGTCTCTCCGGCAGCAATCAGTAAATCAGTTTGCCTGGACAGAAAGGCCGGTATCTGGAGCATATCGACATAGGGTGCTGCCAGCTTTGCCTCTTCCGGGCTGTGGATATCTGTAATCACAGGAATCATGTATGCTTCGCCAATGGCTTGAAGGATTTCGAGCGCACGCTGGTCCCCGATGCCAGTGAAGGAATCCAGGCGGGAGCGATTGGCTTTTCTATAAGATGCCTTGAAAATCAATGGAATATCAAGACTGTCGCAAATCCCAAGCAAGGTCTCGGCAATCGGGAATCCCATTTCCTCATTTTCCAGGACACAAGGACCAGCGATGAGGAAGAACTGTCGACTTTCAGAATATATTTGATCGGATAGCATGGTCATATGTTGTTGTTTTACAGAATGTTAACCTTATTGCTTTTATTTCGATTACAAGAGTGCTGACACCTAATATCTAATAGTCCATCGAAGGCACTTTTTAAGAGTTCTAAACACATGCTCATCACCAAGCATATTTGTTTTTCCACCATTGCAGCAATCTTTGCCTGATCTCCTGTTCCCTGGCGTTAGACTGAGGTTTGTAGAATACCCGTTTTTCCAGCCCGCCTGGCAGGAACTCCTGTTCAACAAAATTCCCCGGATGATCATGGGCATACTGATATGCTTTACCGTAGCCGGATTGTTTCATGAGTTTGGTTGGTGCATTCCGAAGGTGCAGGGGCACAGGCAGGTCGCCCTTTTCGCGGACTTGCTGAATAGCAGCATCGATAGCAAGGTAAGATGCATTACTTTTCGGGCTGGTTGCCAGATAGATGGAGACCTCAGACAGAATAATCCTGGATTCAGGCATCCCGATGGTATGAACGGCCTGAAAACAGCTTTGGGCGAGCAAGAGGGCATTAGGATTTGCCAGACCAATATCTTCGGCCGCCAGAATCAGCAACCGCCTGGCAATGAATTTTACGTCCTCACCACCTTCCAGCATACGGGCAAGCCAATAAACCGCTGCATTCGGATCACCACCACGTATTGATTTAATAAAAGCTGATATGATATCGTAATGCATCTCTCCCTGTTTGTCGTACAATGCAAGGTTTTGCTGTACGACTTTCAGACATATCTCGTCGGTGATCCGGATCTCTCCGCTCGTATCAGCCATCAGGTGCTTGCTGACCAGCTCAAGGGCATTATACAGTTTTCTGGCATCTCCGCCGGACAAGCGCAGCAGCGCTTCGGTTTCTGCCAGGTCAATCTTCTGCCCATGCATTTGTTCCAGACGTTGCTGCCCTTTTTGCAACATCGACAGGAGGACTTTCTCCTCAAGGGGTTTCAGAATATAGACCTGGCACCGGGACAGCAGGGGAGAGATAACTTCGAAACTTGGATTTTCGGTGGTGGCACCCATCAGCGTGATGATACCTTTTTCAACTGCACCCAGAAGGCTGTCCTGCTGACTTTTATTGAAGCGATGAATCTCGTCGATAAACAGGATAGCACCTGAAACATCCTCAGCATGGGCGATCACTTCCCTGACATCTTTTACGCCTGAACTGACGGCACTTAGCGTAAAGAATGGCCGGCCCAGCGAATGTGCAATAACCGTAGCCAGGGTGGTCTTTCCAACCCCGGGAGGCCCCCATAAGATCATACTGGGAATATTACCCGTCTGGATACTCTGGCGTAAAATGGCGCCTTTACCAACCAGGTGCTCCTGTCCCAGATAATCATCCAGGGTCCGGGGACGCAGTTGCTCTGCCAGAGGTATGTGCTTCGCGTGATCCATGATCCCGGTTTTTCTGCTGTAAAGGTAGGTAAATGGCCTCGTTTTCCTTTCCTATCTTTGTTGTATGAAGTTACTCATGTGGTATTGTGCCCGTTTTGCTTTTCTTCCAGCTCAGAAGGCACTAGAAAGTGCTGATTCACAGCATGGTAGAAAGGAGTATTTCGATGCAGCCGTTGGCTTTATTCATGCTGAGGCGGATGACCCGGAGAAAGTGGCGGAGGTAGAGAAAAAGCTGCTTAAAAACCTGAAATGGATAGCCGGGAAAAACAATACACGCGTTATTATCTTGCATTCATTCAGTCACTTATCCGAATCTAAAGCTGATCCGGGATGGACCAGGGAGATGTTTAACCGGGTTCAGGAGCGATTGGAAGCCGCAGGATATCATGTGATCCAGACACCTTTTGGGTGGTTTCTCGACCTCGATATGGCTGCTCCGGGACACAGTCTGGCCAGGATATTTAAAGCTTTCTGACCGATGTCACTCCTAGGCTGGAATACACTAACTTTGCCAGTCTAACCAAATTAATTTCATTTCATTTGACTTTTACAGATTTTGAGTTTGACCCGCGAACCCAGGAGGGCATTGATGCGATGGGTTACGTTCACCCTACGCCCATACAGCAGCAGGTGATCCCAGCAGTTATCGCCGGCCGTGATGTTATGGCAACGGCCCAGACAGGAACGGGAAAAACAGCTGCTTACCTCTTACCTGTCATCGACGGGATCGTGAAAACCGATGATGCAGATCATCACATTAAGGCACTTATAATTGTGCCGACGCGAGAGCTGGCGTTGCAGATCGACCAGCAGGCCGTGGGTATGTCGTTCTTCTGCGGGCTAAGCTCGGCCGCGATATATGGCGGAGGTGAAGGCGTTGACTGGGACAGGCAGAAAAGGGCCATTATGCAGGGCACTGACATTATCGTTGCCACACCGGGACGGATCCTGTCGCACCTGAGACTGGGATATGTCGATTTCAGCAAACTCAAGTATTTTATTCTGGATGAAGCAGATCGTATGCTGGACATGGGCTTTCATGAAGATATCATGGATATCCTGAGTTACATTCAAGGAAGCAGGCAAACCTTGATGTTTAGCGCCACGATGCCATCAGAGATCAGAAGCTTGGCTTCCAAGCTCTTACAGAATCCGGCAGAAATATCGATAGCACTTTCGAAACCGGCTGAAGGCGTACTGCAGGCTGCCTATGCCATAGATGATGCGCAGAAACTTAAGCTCCTGACTCACCTGATTCAAAACAGAGATCTTACATCCATTTTAGTGTTCTCTGCTACAAAAAGGGCTGTGAAGGAGATTTCCCAACTCCTGAATAAAACAGGCATGCTGGTTAGGGCGATTCATTCGGACCTGGAGCAGCGTGAGCGCGAGGATGTACTGTTGTCGTTCCGAAACAGGCAAACGCAGGTCCTGGTTGCCACGGATGTGCTTTCCAGGGGTATTGATATTGAAGGGATTGATCTGGTCCTGAATTATGACGTGCCTCAGGATGCGGAAGACTACATCCACAGGGTGGGGCGTACGGCGCGAGCTGAGGCGACCGGCCTGGCCATCACCTTTGTCAATCCAAAAGACAGCCATGCTTTCAGGAGAATAGAACAACTCATGGAACAAAAGGTAAGGATGCTCCCCTTGCCGGAGGGCTTCAGTCCTGTGGCCTTGCCAGACGGGAGCCGGAAACGATCCGGAGGTCAACACTCATTCAAGCGACGGCCGGCATCTGGTAAAAACAACCAAGGTCGCAACAGGTCTGGCCGGAGGTCAACAGGGGGCAATCAAAAGAACTCAAATTAGGTCTTTAGGCATATCCGGATCAATATCGATGGCCCATTCCAGCAGTCCGTCGCGGAGGGCATACACATCCTGTACGCCATATTCCTCACGCAAACTGCGTACAATCTGGGTGCTCTTAATACCAAAGCGGCAGTAGACGATCTTCTTACCTTCCGGCGGGAGCTGGTCAAGGCTGTCAAAAAGCTTGTCCTTGGGGATATTAATGGCTCCGGGGATACGCACCAGTTCAAAATCAACCGGTGGACGAATATCGATGAAATGCACCACCTCCCCTTCGTCAAGGAAGGCCTTCACTTCAAGGGCTGTCAGTGCTACTTTCATCAGAATGGCAGATCATCACCATCAGGGAGAAGAGGCTCCAGCGGTTCGTCGGGCGCCTGCGCCATTGCAGGGCGACTATCCTCTGTGGTGATTGGCTGCACCCGGAATGCTTCCAGGTTGGTGAAGTAAACCGGCTCTCCATCTTTTTCCCATTTCCTGCCTCTGATCCTGAAGCTTATCAAGACATTAGTTCCTTCATTAATCCTGTCGATCAGGCTGCAACGGTCCTGGGTGAGCTGAAAACGGATGTAGTCCGTGAACTCTCTCCCATTGGCTGCTTCACTATGTTCAATGACAAATTCACGCTTCCTGAAGCTGGGATTTACTTCATTCACCGCGAATTTGTGTACCAGTTTTCCCTGAATTTCGAATGACATAAAGCAAAACGGTTTTCAGCGCAAAGATAGGGTTTCCAAAGCAGGAAATGCAATATGGAAAAGGGAGGCAAAACAGGTATATGAATATTTCTTTGTACAACATTGAAGTGATATGTTTCACAAAACACTATTATTCAGCGATTAAGATGAATTGTAAATTTTACTACAGCAATTTTCTTTCAATGAGGTAAACTATCTTTGCCGTCAATTGTCTTATAGAAGTCTTCTATATAGACACAGTCACAATGTTTCATTTAGTAAAAACATCGCATGTTGTTAAAAATAGTCAGGAGTGGGTTGTTGGTGGGATTCATAACCATGAGTTGGATGAATGGCATATCTCAGCCGCAGGGAAATGGGAACAGACCACAAGGAGAAGGAGAAGTCTCTGGTAAGGTGCTGGACAAAGTATCCGGCAAACCGGTAGAATACGCGAATATTCTGATTTTGAGGGAACGCGACTCGGTCATGGTTACGGGTGGGACAACCAATATTCACGGGGCCTACCGCATTACCAATGTTCCGTTTGGCCGGTACAGGCTGGTCGCCAATTTTATTGGCTTTGAGAAAACAACGGTTCCGGGGATTATGGTAAACCCCAAGTCCACCCAGGTTGTTGTGCCGAACATTCTGTTACAGCCTTCTGCCATTAGCTTGCAGGGAGCAGAAATTACTGCAGAAAGGGCCACTTATGATTTTCAGATTGATAAGAAAGTAATCAATGTCGGGCAGGATATCATCGCCGCCGGCGGTACAGCAGTGGATGCCCTGGCCAATACACCCTCTGTCGATGTGGACATCGAAGGCAATGTTTCGCTCAGGGGCAGTGGGAATTTCACCGTTCTCGTGAACGGGAGGCCGTCCGTTTTGTCGGGAAGTGATGCCCTTCGCCAGATACCATCCAGCGAGATTAAAAGTATAGAGATCATCACGAATCCCTCTGCGAAATATGATCCGGAAGGAACAGCCGGTATCATCAACGTCATAACCCGAAAAGCTCAGGAAGGAGGTCTAAGCGGCGTACTCAATGCCGGAATAGGCTCATATAGCTCATACAAGGGTGACTTTCTCCTGAATTACAGGACCAGCAAGTTTAACATCGCGGGTGGTATGGATTTCCGGGATGAGCATTGGCTGGGTAAGCGTACTTCTGAGCGCATTATTACTAGGAATGATACCGCTACTTTGACTGATTTCAGCGGCGGACGGGATATGTCGCATAGAACCTTCGGAGGCAATCTTGCTGTTGACTGGACGGTAAGTCCCCGAACAACTCTGGGCGCAGGTTTTAAAGCCGGTTCCTTTACTTTCTCGCGTGAAAGTGAGGCGGAGAATTTTGAACGAACCGATCCGGCAACCACTTCATATTATTATGTCACCGAAGCTGAAGCACCCCGCACCCGGAATTTTTATGAGACTAATCTTTCCATGCGGCACAACCTGGCCGGTGCAGGTCACAGGTTGGATGCTTTCCTCTACTACTCGTCCAGCCGCAGCGAGAGTGATGACAAATCCACTGAGTGGTTGTCCAACAGCGACTTTACCAAGCTGGGCGATCCTATTTACGAAACATCAGCCCTGGAAGAGGGGGACGATGTGCAGGCCCGGTTTACATTGGATTATATCCGGCCTGTGAAAGGAGGCAAACTGGAGGCAGGATTCCAGACGCGCATGGAAAGAGACCAGGAAGATTACAAATTCCGTGAAAGACTTGCCAGCGGAGGGTGGGACGATAACCTGGAACTCTCCTCTGCAACCGACTTCTATCAGGATATTCATTCAGGTTACGTCACCTTTGCAAATGCTTTCAAAGGGATTGATTATCAGTTAGGTTTGAGGGCTGAATATACAGACAGAGCCACCAAAGCCATTGAGGGAAGCCTGGATACTTCTCTCGTCAGGATGGACTATTTTCCCAGCATTCATCTTTCCCGAAAACTAAAGAATGAACATCAGGTGCAGGCTAGTTATTCACGCAGAATCAACCGCCCCAGGGGTTGGGACCTGGATCCATTCATCTCCTATATGGAGCGGGGTGTCTACCGGCAGGGAAATCCAGGCTTGAAACCAGAGTATATTGACTCCTGGGAGTTGGGCTGGTTGAAGAAGTGGGGAATGACCTTCCTGACTGTTCAGGGATATCATCGCGTTACAACAAATATGATCACAAGGGTGTTAACTCCTTATGCTGAGGATATTATCCTGCATACTGTTGAAAATCTGAACAAAGATTTTTCTACGGGTGCCGAGGTAATGCTGAACATGGAAGTCAACTCTAATCTGACCCTGAATGCCTCTGCCAACCTCTACCACTACCGCCTGGAGGGGGAATTATATGAGAGCAATGTGGATAAGGAAAGCACCAACTGGAACGGACGGCTGAACTCCACCCTGAAGATCGCCAAAGGAACACGTATACAGGTGCGGGTTGGTTACCGTGGACCTTCGGTTGTTGCGCAGGGCAAGGTGGCAGGTATGATCACGAATGAGCTGGCCTTGCGTCAGGACCTGCTCAAAGGGCAGGCCAACATCGTACTGCAGGTCAGAGACCCGCTGGGGACCATGAAAAGAGACTACACGGTCGAGAGCCTGAACTATTACGAGCACCTTGTAATGAGAAGGCTAAGTCCTTCTTTTAACCTCGCCTTTACATACCGCATCAATAATTACAAGCCCAAAAGAGATGTGGAGCGTGGCAACCAGGAAGAAGGTGGGGGCGGTGGCGATATGGATATGTTCTGATCCGGAATAAACCTGCCTTAATCTTCGACTCCTGTTTACCCTTCGATCCAGAATCGGGCTGGATCTTCTTCTCCTTCCCAATAGCCAGGCTGATGCTGCCTGTCGAACATGATCATATCGGGAAGTATGCCAGTCTTATGTGTATCGGGATAAGTGATGGCATCCAGTAATCCTATCGCCCTGATGTCCAGATATTCAAGCGGTTGATCACCATCGTTATAAACCTGATGGGCACCCTGAGGTCCATAAGGGAAAAAGACGATATCACCTGCTTCTATGCGGCATGAACCCTCCGCATGCCGAAGGGCTCCACTACCTGAAATGATTAAGAACAGCTCTTCTGCTGCATGATGATAATGAAATGGGAATGAGTATTTCCCAGGAGGTAGCTTGCGTATATCAAACGAAAGTTGTCTGGCACCGGCCTGGTTCCATAATCCCTGGGTGGTTAGTATGCCATAATGGGCATGTGGCGAAGGCAGCGTCGTGTATGCCTCCGTACTGGATTTGAAAATGCGTACCATAGGCGTGTTATTGAATATGCAGTTGTTTACTTTTTAAATACAAAGTATACGGCGAGAATAATGAATACGAAGGCAATGATATGGTTTACACGAAGTGTCTCATTCCTGAAAGCAACCAAGGTAAACACAATGAATACACTAATAGATATGACCTCCTGAATTACTTTAAGCTGGACAAGTGAGAATGGACCGCCATTCCCGGCATATCCGATGCGGTTGGCAGGAACCTGAAAGAAATACTCAAACAGGGCAATACCCCAGCTAATAAAAACGATGCTGATGAGACCGAGGCTTTCCAACCTGCTCAGCGATTTGAATTTCAGGTGACCATACCAGGCCAGGGTCATGAAAGCATTGGAAAGGATCAGCAGGCTTATGGTTGTGAGGGCTTTCATAAAGTCAAAAGGTTTATGGCAAATGTAGGAACCTTGCGGTTGCTGACATTCCAAAAAAGAAAATCCCCGTTGAACAAGCTTGCTCAACAGGGATTGTCAAAATATGCAAAATCTGTTACTTCTTGCTGAGAATATCGCGGATCTCAGTAAGGAGTTTCTCTTCATTACTAGGTGCAGGAGGTGCAGCCGGAGCCGGAGCATCCTCTTCCTTCTTCTTCAAACGGTTCATGAGTTTGATCACCATGAAGATGGCCCATGCAATGATGAGGAAGTCGATTACAACCTGAATAAAGGTACCGTAGTTGATGCTCACCGCTTCGCTGGTGATGGCGCCGCTGGCATCCAAAACTGCATCTTTCATAATGAATTTGAAACTGGTAAAATCCATTCCGCCCAGTAACATTCCGATAGGAGGCATCAGGATATCAGTCACAAGGGAGGAAACTATTTTGCCAAAAGCACCCCCGATAATGATACCAATTGCCATGTCCATCACATTGCCACGCATGGCAAATGTTTTAAATTCTTTCATCATTGACATAATGCAGGATTTTTTTGGTTAGACCTACCAAATTTAGGTAATCAGTTTCTTAATTGCAAGGTATTATTTTTCATCCGCGTTCGGTGGACCTTTTGGCTGTGATGCCAGGTGTGTATCTGACCCCCAGCCGAAGGGAGGAATATGCGTAATCATGAAAGCCTTGCTGCAGTTTGATGAAAAGCTGAATGTGTTTTCCTACCTTATGCATGGCGTTAAGCCGGCCAACCATAGGACGGTCTCCATTGTCAAAATACCCATGGTATCCGCTCCATTCCACCCCGACATACCAGTCAGCTTTACCTGCTTTTGTACCGAGCGCATAACGAAATACATCATTTTGAAGGTTATCATCACGGTTGACCTGCCAGGCAGCAAACCCAAGGACAGAGTAGTGCTCGACCCAGATATTTGTCCTTTCCCACCTTTTGCTTGTTGCCAGGTCAAAGGCATAGCCCGGAGCATCAGTGAATCTGGCACCCCCCAGGTTGCTACCAGTGGCAGTCCGTAAATGAATCCCAATGTTCATGTCCGGCCAGTTTGGGCGATTTCTCGCAAGCCGTATAAGGGTGCTTATCTGCAGGTCTCCGATGGCGGTTCCGATGCCATCTTCATCCCTGGCCCTTCTGGCATCCCGCGTCAGCGTGTCCATGCGGTAATGCTCCCACATAACCATCTCCAAACCAAGTCCGGCTATCCCATTGGCAATCGGTATAAACAATGTTGTGAAGTTGTCTTCGGTTTTATCGCCTCGACTACGGTGGATTTCAAGGGACGTTGAGAAGTGTAAAGAGGTGTCAATAATGCCATTACGGGTTTCAGGGACGGGCAAGGCATTGGGACCCATAAAGCCGGGCGAAAGGATGATGTACCGTGTCCAGTGTGTTACCCCATCCCAGTTATGCTTTTGATTCCACCATGTATAGTCCTGTCCGTGCAATCCTTGCCCAATGAACAGGCATTGAACCAACAAACAGCAACCGATAATTAGAAATCGCCCAGATCTCATGTTCAAAATTTCAATTCGATGGCCAATTCATAAATCCAGCGGATCTGGCCATCCGTAGATTGACGATCGATCTGGGCGATGGCCTTGCTGTCATTCATAAAATAGTAAGCAATTCCCCCCATGGCGCTTGTGATGCCTGTATTGGCATGAAAATCATCCCAGCGGCTGAAAACAGCAAACCCGGAAGAAGGATACCGCAACTCTCCGAAAAAGGACATGCCTGAAGTCAGAATGGCAGCCCCTGCCTCGTTGACGAAGGTGCCGGCCGCGTTGCCATTACCCCATACCTGCTGAGCAGTCAGAGATAAAAAGTTGTTTTCAAAGGAAACAAAGGCATGATCAACCTTGAATACTGGAGAAGAACCGGTGTTGCCTTTTCCCCTTACCCCATGATAACTCACCTGGAAGCCAGGAATATGATCGGGTAGGGGTCTGATAGAAATCCGTCCCTCTATGGTTTTATTGCGGTTATTCTCAATGGCGTGATAGCCTCCGCCATTGTATATTCCGATCGCAAAACTGCCATACCTGCCGGGTAAGGAAGCAGCACTCCCCTTACGGTATTCGCTCTGAAGTTTCCCCCCCAGAAGGTTAACAAACGTGAACCCGAAATCGGCCGAGTTCATAATACGTTGCCGTTCAAGGAACATCATACCCTGCACCCTGTAGCGGTTGATTTTCTCTTCAAAGTCCAGCCACGGACGGTGAACCAGCCCCACTTCAACATATCCGTCTCTCAACAAGGGGAAGGCATGCGTGTTGATCTTCAGATAGCAGTATTTCAATCGCATTTCAATATTGCCGGCATCCGTACCTTCCTCGTCCAGTGTAATGTCCTGCGTAAAACGGATGGAGAGGGTCTTGCTGAATTCCTTGGTAAACGTCAGGTATCCGCGTTTAAGGGTAAAATGACTGGTAAGATCATCTCCTTCGTCCTTCATCAGGTATGAAAGGAACCACTGTCCGCTGAATGCGCTGTTTTGCAATGCTTTATTCAGTACCTGCCTGCTGGTATCGGTTTCAGTGCCCCATGCGGCCGTGCTCATGACCACACTTGTCAGTAAGGCCAAACATATATTCCATTGTAAATGAAGGCTTAATCCCAACGGGAGGCCCGAAAGTCTTGTCATGCTTCTGCTGATTTAGACGGCAAATCAGCACAAATAAACAAAAAACAAGGATAGCCATCACCCTAAAGTGCGCCTGAAAGCTGCCTGGCTCGAAGGAGGTAGCTTTGATGTGCTTCTTTCATCCCACGGATACCACCAAAAAGGCCACTGCTAAGCCAGGGATCAATCAGCAGCGCTTCCCGCAGCAGAATGCTTGGATATGAGGAGTATTGCCATTGCAAGGGGTGTTCGCACAGCAGATGAAGCACAGGCTGTTCATGTATCTCGCAGATCCGTTGCTTGATAAGGTAAGGAGGGACCAGGGAGATCTCTCCACTAAAAGACAGGATGGTGTTGTTTCTGTTCTTCTTCCGGTTCAGATGTGATTGATAATCAGTTTCAATGGGTAGGATGAATTTGGACTTAACATCCTCCTCATGTGCGTATTTTGGCACGTATAGCAGCATCTGATAGGTGTCATGCAATATGCAGTAGGCCAGCGGCTGCGTTTCAGGCAGCAAATGTTTAACCATCAACTGGATGAACTGGTTTTGGTCCCATGGATCTGAGAATGCGCGGTGCTGATAGACCTCATGTCGCGATACGAAGAATACATGACTGGCGGTGGGTAACATCTGTGTTTTCATCTCTCCCTCCATTAATCCAGGCCCAGGCTTCCTGGCATTTCAGAAGAATAGACGAAAAATGAGGGGCAAAACGGAAACCCCTGCCAAGATTTTTTTTGAATTAAAGGAAAGAGGCTTCTGTGTAAGGTGTTCTTCCCTCCTTATATATTAAACCGAAGTTTCCGGATCTCTTCCATCACAAATTCCGGATTGGGGTTTACCGGAAAACGGAGCACTGGCCTCAGGTAATGCAGTTTCTTTTCCTGCTTGAAACGGTCTTCGCCCCCGCCTGTGATATTCAGCATGATAAGATCATCATTGCCGACTCTTTTAGCCGCGGCAGCCGCCATCAGGCTCGCTGTTGCCACAGCAGCAGCAGGGTGGATATCAATGCCTTCGGTCTCCAAAAACAAGCCGGCGGCCTGGCGGGCATCCTCGTTGGTGACAGCCACAACATCTCCGTCCGTGTCGATCAGCGCATCATATAATCCGCCTGCGATACTGTATGGTGGCCGGCGGTTGGACAGGACCTTGGCATCGATGATTTCAACTTGTTTACGGGCCAGGTCGTCATCCAGTGGCAGCATGGCCCTTGAACCGGCTTTCCATGCATCGTGAATAGGGAGAAAAGGATGGTTTTGTGAAACGATGAGCCGCATCTTGTTCTTTCCGAACCGGCCATCGGCGATCAGTCTCAGGTTGGCTTCCCAGGCTGCGATGGCGCCTGTTCCGCTGCCGATTGCCTGAAAATAGTAATCGGGAATACGGCCTATTGTTGTGACGGCCGACAACACGGTAGTACCCATGCCATCCCGTCGGGCCACATTTTTAGCACCACCTTCCGGCAGGAAGCCTTCGATCTGGCATGCAAGCTGTGACAGGTAGATGGCATCATAATAATCGCTACCTGCTTCGGAAACAATCAGCTTAACGTGATCCAGGACCGGCGTGTCGAACCACAGCGCATCCATATTATCCTCCGGAACACAGAGCAGCAGGGGTATTCGGTTATCTGAACATACCCTGGCAAACGACCTGGCGGTGTTTCCGGCAGATGCCACAACCAGAACAGCTTTGTTGTCGGGCCGCAACCTTCCGCCAACGGCATAGGCTTCGGTTTCCTTGAAGGAACACGTGCGCATCAAGGCCCCCCTTTCAGGCCAATATCCACTGAATGTGATGTATAAAGCTTCCAATCCCAGTGCTTTACTGAGTCCCTGACTGCGGTAGGTTACCGGGGCCTTCGATCCGCTCAGCATACGGTGAACCGGAAGCCAGTCAGCGAAGCGATACAAACCATAATCGGGCCCTCGGTCGTCCAATTGCCGTTTTTCATATAAGGCGCGCAACAAAGAAGGAGGTAAACCTTCCGGCGGATCCAGCAGCCAGCCTGTGTCTCTTAAGATGTTCTCTGAATGATAGGGCTGCAGTGTATACCGGGTCCCTTCAAATCTCTCTTTCAGGTTTTCCATAATCTTGAAGCTGTTGCAAAGCTATAAAAAGCAACCTGTTTCGCCAATCAGGCCAGGTCATTATCATGACAGTATGAGAATCTGATTGTAATTAAATATTTTACGATAAATATTAATATGTAAATGCAACTCATTACTTATGTACTTTTGCAGCCTGAACTTAATTGGCGTAACGAGGGATGGAAGCATTGAATATTGGTGGGTTAAGAGTATCCATTCCCATTATCCAGGGGGGTATGGGCATCGGCATTTCGATGTCGGGACTGGCTGTGGCCGTTGCCAATCAAGGGGGTGTTGGGGTGATCTCTGCAGCGGGACTTGGGCTGATTCACCGGAATCCGACGCTGGATTTCTTAGAAAACAACATAGAAGGCTTAAAGCGGGAGATCCGGCTCGCCAGGGAGAAAACTAGGGGTGTGATCGGTGTGAATATCATGGTAGCCATGTCGAATTTCGCTGATATGGTACGGACAGCCATTTCTGAAAAAGTGGATATCATCTTCTCGGGGGCCGGCCTTCCCTTTGATTTACCCGCCTTTCTTAAACCGGACAGTGTGACGCGGCTCGTTCCTATCGTTTCCAGTGGTAGAGCTGCGCGTATTATATGTGAGAAATGGAAATCCGTACATAACTATCTGCCAGATGCCATTGTCGTGGAAGGTCCTAAAGCCGGTGGGCATCTCGGATTTAAGCACGGCAACATCAGTGCCGAAGAATATTCACTTGAGCACCTGATCCCGGAAGTGGTCAAAGAAGTGAATATCTTCGAAGAGACTTACAACAAGGAAATTCCCGTCATCGCTGCCGGAGGTGTCTACACGGGCAGTGATGTCTATAATATCATGCTGAAGGGAGCAAAGGGGGTTCAGATTGGAACACGTTTGGTAACCACAGAGGAATGTGATGCATCTGCGGCTTTTAAACAAACCTATATCGATGCAGTGCAGGAAGATAAGGAGATTATTAAGAGTCCTGTGGGAATGCCAGGACGTGCCATCCGTAATGAATTCATCGATAGGGTCAAGGAAGGGAAAACCAAGCCGGTTAAATGCCCTTACCATTGTATCAGAACATGTGATGTGACAACAACACCCTACTGTATCGTCAATGCCCTCTTGAATGCCTATAAGGGAAATATGAAACAAGGTTTTGCTTTTGCCGGGTCAAATGCCTTCCGGGCTACGCGCATCACAACCGTAGCCCAGGTGTTTGAGGAAATCAAGCGGGAATGGATTGAGGCGCAACAGCCTTCATCCTGATCTCCGGCATTATCAACAACCCAGTCATTTTTATGAAGCACCCGGCGGGCTTTCGCATGCCAGCCAGGATGTGGTCCTACCCGGGTGAGGCTGTGGTATCCTGTACTTCTTCGAACAGGGTTTGTTTGAGCCAATGGGCCATTCCCTGGTTCACTTCCATCGACAGAAATCCTTCCACAGCATAAACCTCATCTTCACCATCCACTCTCACATAGGATAATCCTGTTCTCGCGCTTTGATTGAACCCAAACCGCCCGATATACAGGCTTGCCAGGGTACGATCTGCACCAAAAATCTGAATATGTGTACTGCTGGTGTCATCAACTTGAAAATCAGACCATTTGTCTGTCTGTGTAGCAGCGAGACGCTGCACTTTCAGGTTAGTGAAAGCAGCCAGTAAGGAGGAAACCTTAGCGCTGTCTGCCGGTAGTTTTTGATCACCCTGGCGAATATACCATTGGCCATCCTCCAGCAGGAACCGGACCTCTTCATGTCCCTGGCTCTGAGGTTTCAGTAGAATACCTGAAACTTCAGAGGGGTTGAGGACGACAACATGCTCCCGGAAGTTCCTGCCTCCCTGACGTTTTTCCTGTAGCACCAGCAGCGCAATACCGGCAGCCAAAACCAGCAAGATAATGGCCAGTGTCTTGATATTTATTTTGTTAAACATACTGTTCCTCCATGCTTTTCATACGTCTGTGTTTGTTTATTTGCAGTCGTATCAACCCATAAAGCACCACCAGGAGCAAGGGTAGTAGAAAATTCAGGTATTTGAGCAAGGCTTTTGTACTGTCTTCAACCTGTTTCAGAGGGCGGTTGGTCACACCTTTCGTGCGCAAATCAATCAAACCTGTGTCATCCGAAAGGTAATCGATGCTGTTTACCAACAGGTTCACATTATCGGGAGGCAATTGGACCGCCATCTGTCCTTCTCCGTTGATCGCAAAATCACCGTTGGAAACCAGAATGATCCTGGAGTTTGCATTCCCTGCCAGTTTTCCGTAGAAAGCAGCAGCAATCACCTGGGAACCAAGCGTGAAATCAGCATCGTTCCATTGTTTCTGAATGTCAAAATACAAAGGTGCTGCAACTGAACCGGTTTTATCTGAAGTCCTAGCCAGTGGGATGAACTGTACTGTAGTATCCCCGGTGTACTGAATGGCACTGGTAAACTGGAGCAGCACTGCTTCGAGTCCTTTCACGGCCGGATGATCCTCAAAGGAACTGATCTGTGGAAAATAGGGGAAGGGTACGCTGGTCTGAAACACGAAACCGGCTTGCTGCTGCCTCACATTGACGGCACCACAATTCGCATCCACCAGAAAGCGGTCCTCAATTTGTATCCCTTTCTGGCCCAGCCAATCTTCCAGACCTGTATACCTGGACTGCCCCATTGCCTGACCCAGGTCCCCCTGAACACGCTGATAGGCAATGAAGAGCTGGCCTCCTCGTGCCAGATGTTCATCAAGTTGTCTCAGATGAAGGGGAGATATACTGTCAGTCGGGTTGATCAGGGCCAGGGTCTCGTAGCGGGCCGACAGGGGTAAGGTATCATGAAGGGTCACGCTTTCTGTCTGATACAACACAGAAAGTGAGGCGTTTGCCTGTTGCAGTGCAGCAAGACTAGGTTCTCCATGCCCCTGAATAAACCCTATGACAGGCTTATTATCCACCGACATCTTCTTGATGGCCGATGAAAGGGCATACTCCATGGCTGCGCCGGGTTGCATGAACGGGATCACCTCCTGTTTCTCACGCAACCTGACGACTGCGCCCAGGTATGCTTTTTGCTGTTTGATCTGGTCTTTCTCCCGTACATTGACAACCACCGGCTGGATGCCATTTTGGATGGCCTGCTGTTCAACTTCTTCGTCTGCATTGGGGTTCCTGAATTCAAAAACCAGTTGTCCCCTCGAACGGCTGGCATATTCCACCAGCAACTCCTGGAAGTCTTTCCGGATTTTGGCAATGTCCGGTGGAAGATCTTTGCTGAAATAGGCCGTCACAGTGACAGGCTCATCCAGATTTCGCAGGATGTCTTTGGTGGCTTTGCTAAGGGTATACCTTTGATCTTCCGTTAAATCCAGTCTGAGGAAGAAGCGGTTTGACAGGAAGTTCACAGCAATGGCCACTCCGGCGAACAACAGGATGAAGTTTCGGATAGTGCTTCTGTTTTTCATGGGATCAGCCAATAATATTACGTTTCGAAAGATTGATTTCTGAAAACACCAAACCTCCCAGGATGAGGGTCAGGAAATACAGGATGTTGCGCGTATCGATCACGCCCCGGATGACGGACTCGAAATGGGTGGAGAGACTCAGATAGCTGAAAACCTCAGAAAGCGCGCCTGTTGAGCTGCCTGCCAATACGTCGAAAATAATATGGAAGAACATCCCAATGAACAAAGCGGTTAGAAAGGCGACGATCTGGTTACTGGTAATGCTGCTTGCGAATAATCCGATGCTGATGTAGGTGGCACTCACCAGAATAAGCCCCAGGTAGCCCGTCCATACGGCATAATGATCCACCGGACCCAGGCTCCAGACTGTGATGTAATAGGGGAGACTCAGCGCCAGGGCAATACCCACCAATAGGAGGCAGGCCAGGAATTTTCCAGTGACGACCTGCCAATCAGTGACTGCCTTGGTTAGCAGCAACTCCAGGGTTCCGCTCTTCTTTTCTTCCGCCAACATCTTCATCGTAAGGGAGGGGATGAAGAAGAACAGTGTCCAGTAGGCAATCGCAAAGAACACCTGCAGGTCAGCCTGGTTACGAAGGAATACATCGCTTCCATATAGCCAGGTAAAAAAGCCACTGAATCCAAGGAAGGCCACCAGCATGATATAGGCACTCAGGGAGTCGAAGAAGGAGTGCAGCTCCTTAATGGTGATGATCCAAACTTTTTTCATCGCTGTCTAGTTCATTGTTAAATCCCGGAAGATGTCTTCCAGTCTGGTTTCTATTCCTGATAACTCAGTGATAACCCATTGGTTACGTACGCACATTTCAAAAATGCCACGACGGGAACTCATGCCCGCCTTGCTGTGTATTTCGAATACCATCTCAGAGGCGGAGAGGAAATCTACCATGGCAACACTCTCTAATTGGCGGAGACTCATGAAGACGAGGTTGCGGTCATCAACATCTTCCAGCCTGACTTTCAGGATTTCCTGTCCCTGAGCCTGGGTTCGGAGGCTGGCTGCTGTCCCATCTGCCACGATTTTTCCCTTGTTGATGATCAGGATGCGACTGCAGGTGGCTTCGACCTCAGGCAGGATATGTGTACTCAGCACCACGGTCTTCTCTTCGCCGATTTCCCGGATAAGATTACGGATCTCAACAATCTGGTTGGGGTCCAGACCGCTCGTGGGCTCATCCAGAATCAGGATCTGCGGATCGTGAATCATGGCCTGCGCCAGCCCGACGCGCTGCTTATAACCTTTGGAAAGCTCGCCGATCTTCTTGTGCTTTTCAGGATTCAAGCCGGTACGGACGATCATTTCATGTATCCTTCTGTCCAATATCTTCTTGTCAACTCCTTGAATCTGAGCTACGAATCTCAATGAGTCCATAACGGTCATGTCCTGATAGAGGGCATTATGTTCAGGCAGATAACCGATCATTTGCTTAATTTTTTCGGGATGTTCACGGATGGAAAACCCACCCACCCGGACATCTCCTTCCGTTGGTGCCATGAAGCAGGTAAGGATCTTCATGGTTGTTGTCTTTCCTGCCCCATTGGGACCCAGAAAACCGATGATCTCGCCTTTCTGAATGTCGAACGAGATATTGTCCACGGCACGTTGCAGTCCGTATTTCTTGGTCAGGGATTCTACGATGATATCCATGTCTGTTGATATAAAGGCTTGAAGCAGTGATACCTGATGTCAGGCAATTGTGAAGGGCAAAAATAATAAGCCTGAGAAAAGCCTGCCTTACCCGGGCTGTTAAAAAATGTTAAGCACAGGATCCTGCTAAGATCCTGTGCTCTGAAACGGCCTATTATCGGTTCTGCTCGATGGATGCGTTATTTCACAACCTCATTTGGCCGTCATATCAATGTGTTATCCTGACACTCACGCCAACATTGAAAAGCCTCCCATAGATAGGTGCGTACAGGAAAGCAGCGTCATCCATATATCTTTCGTCCTGGATGTAGTTGAAGATGTTGTTGACACCCGCCTGCAGCCTGAAAATGCCCATGTCTTTTGCAATGCGGGCATTGAATAGCATAAATGGACGGGTTATTTTTATCTTGGACAAGTCTCCTGCTGCTTCATCTATTTCTGTATTGTAGTAATCGATGTACATCCGGCCCTGGTAGCTGCTGGTTAGCAGGAAGCTCCAGCTCTTTGGTGTGTATTCAAGGTTGACATTCCCCGTTGTTCCGGGAAACCGTGAGATATACTGGCTGATACCGGCAAACTCAGTTCCTTCCCAGTCTTCCCTTGCATGCTTGTATTTGCCTTCATTCAGGGTAAAAATCGATACCGAGGTCAAGTCGACGGCTGATACTAAAGGATGAACTGATTTCAACGCCCTGAACATAGGCATCATCGATATTTCTCCATTGGTAGTCGTATCCCATTGCTGCCACAGCAGGATCTGAGGCACCGAACCCGATTTTATTGTACAACTCCGTTCTGAATATATTGATGCTCAATCGCATGCGTTTACCATAATAATCGCTGCTGGCATTGAAACTGATGGACGTCTCGGGATCCAGCCCGGACGATTTCCAAACGCGGGGTGAACCGCTGCACAGATGCAGGTCCTCAGAGAAACCATAAGGAGCCCGGTATCCACGTCCTGCATTGAAACGGAAGGTTAGCTCGTCTGAATGGTTGTAGCGGATGGCCAGCCGTGGATTCACACTGACCCTGTCGAGGCTGGTAGCAGGTATGACATCCACCTCGAGGATCTTCTGGTTAGCCGCATATTCTTCGCCGGATTGATGATAATCCATACGGACTCCCGGTACAATCAGCCATTTCTCACCGATGCTCCATTCGCTTTGCAGGTAGGCCCCAGTCTCCAGCGCCTCTTTGCGCGAAGTGGACCGGTAAGATGTACCCAGAAAAGGGCTGTCTGGATGGATGTTGACATATAAACCCGATTCGTTGAGCAGGCTGTAATGTAGCTGCGCCCCGATAAGCCATTGGTGCGCTCCCGTACGAAGGCTGTAGGATACATTGGATGAGAAAGCGTTTTCACGTGCAAGATAGGGGCGCATTTCTCTCAGATCGGGGGTGCTGTCCTGATGCGTGGCCATGTAATCCAGCAGATAGGTGTCGTTGGTGGCGTCGCGGTGGTGGTTGACATACGTGAGGTTAATCTTTAATTCTTCAGATCCGCGTAACGGCAAGGTGTAGCTTGCCTCGCCTTCGTATCGGTTTGTGAGAATACGCTCTGTTCCATCCGTAAACGGATTGAGGTAGTAATCATCTTCCATGGTTCCTCCGTTGCGTTGCTCCTGCGTGATGCGTCCCCGGATGATCAGTTTGTCTCTACTTCTTCCAAGATCATTGATATGTAGCCCGAAACCTGCATTGTTGAGTTTGGTGGCTACCCGGTCAGACAAACCATCGGCCTGATTCACCTCTTTCCGGCTGGTTCCGGCACCTGTCTCGTCGATGGCGTCTTCAGCGGTACGCTGGGCATAGACATTAAGGCCGATATTGCCCTTCTCATTCCTTATAGAAGAGCTGATTCCGAATTGACTGGAGTGGTGTGAGCCATATTGCATCAGCAATCTGGTATACGGCACAAAGGATGGCTCTTTGCTGATGAGATTAATGGCACCGGCGATAGCGCTGCTCCCATAAAGCGCACTGCCGGCCCCCTTAACTACTTCGATGCGGTCCAGGTCAATGGTGCTCATCTGTTCTAGCCCGAAAACCCCGGCAAGACCCGAATAGACAGGCTGTCCATTGATCAGCACCTGGGTGTGTTCAGCGCCCAGGCCCTGCATCCTGACCATGGTGAAGTTGCAGGACTGACACTGGCTCTCCACCCTGATTCCCGGTGTGCCTTCCAATGCCTCGTAGATATTGCATGACTGGTTTGTCTCAATCTTCTTTGCAGTGATCACTTCGGTACGTATGGGGGCATCCTTCACCTGGTGGGCAGTCCGCGTACCTGTTACTACCAGTTGTTCCAGGGTAAATACATCCTCCTCCAGCTCGAAGATCAATGTCAGGCTTTTGCCTTCCTCGAGTTGAACCACCTTTTCCTGTGGTTTATAACCCATGGATTGCGCTACAATGATATGCTTGCCCACGGGCAAGTTGGCCATCTTGAAATGCCCGCTGACATCGGTAGTGGTGCCTGTCGTTGTTCCTTTAATCTGTACCGTGGCAAATGGGATGTGGTTGCTGCTACCTTTCTCCCTGACATCGCCGAACAACATGGCATCCGTCTTCTTCTGCGCTGCAGCCAGGCTGATGATCATAAGCCCTGCCAGTATGATGATATTCCTTTTCATGGTCTTCGCCTTTGCGTTTATTTGCTGCAAAGGAAAAAACTGCCTGATTCAAGGACAATCCCCAATTATGGGGAAACAGACACCGGTGGTTCCCCCTTTTGAGGGATTCCGGCTGGTCAGTGATCAGTAATCAGTGATCAGTAATCAGTTATCAGTTATCAGAGATCAGTTATCAGTTATCATCAAAACTCCGGTATGCCCAGGGCACCCAACCCCGTAGGGGTGATATAATGGTAGCCCGGCGGAATCACCACGGAATCATTCCCCCTCCCATGTCCGGTGTGGATAGTTGGTGTTTGGTGATTGGGAGGGGGCAGGGGGAGGGTCACAGCAATCAGTTTGCAGCGATCAGTTGTCAGCCATCAGCAGTCACTGAAAACTGAATACTGTCATCTGCTAACTGTATCATTCGTAATTCGTAATTCGTAATTACTTGATTATCAATTCGTAATTCGTAATTCGTAATTCGTAATTACCTGATTGCCAACCTTATAAACCTTCTTCCTGCGCTAAGCTGATCAGTCTCTGTGTAATGGCATAAATCGTCAGTCCCGACTGACTCTTGATTCCAGTCTTTCCCATGATGTTTTTACGCTGACTGATCACTGTATGTGTACTGATATTTAGTGAGTCAGCGATTTCTTTATTGGAAAGACCATTTACCAGACGAACCAGAACCTCCTTTTCACGCTCCGTCAGAGCGTCATGAACGTAATGGGCCGAATCGCTCCTGGATTCATGGTCATGCAAAGCATCAAGCAAAAGGTTGAGCGGATCAGTGATGGGGTAGAGGGTATGGAAATGCTGCATTAAGGAGGATGGAAAAACATTGTAAACCAGGCCGATCCAGCGAAGCGTAGGATGATTTTCCTTGAGCCTCCTGATTTCTTTTTGTCGATTATGTAAAAGTAATGGATTGATTATCAATATGCTGACACTTGTTTTCTGAAGGCTGAGTGCCAGTTCATCCACATCGGCGGCCCGGTAAACCACCAGGGGATGACCCGATTTCATCAGGGCATGTGAGAGTCCCTCGTAAACGATGTCTGAAGGCTCAAGTATCAGAATATGTTTTCGATGCGGGTTCATACGCCCTCTCCCTCCAGGGAGGTTGCCAAGGGCATCAAGATATGTTCTTCGATTTCCGAGTGAATCTTCAAATCATACTCTAATTCTAATAAGCTGAAAATAAGCTTTCTGCGAATAGTGTATTCTTTTCTTACCGGCAGATGATGGAGTAGCAGGTTTTTAAGGTCCGACAGTTTGGTTTCAATATCACTGTGGTGCTCGGCATATTCACTGGCACGCATGGTTGTAAAAGCCGCTTGGCTCCCCATACCGGCCAGGGATGAGAAATAGGGAAAAACGACCTGCTCTTCGTAGTTCAGATGTTCCAGAACTTCATTAAAATAATCGTCAAAGAAGGCTTCGATGAGCTTTACTTCCTCCTGGTGGCTGTATTGATAAAGCTGGGAGATATAGGACCTGATTTCAGGGTATTTGTCGTGCTTATAATAGACGTGGCTGTTGCTGAGAAAGCGCAACAGGGCTTCAATGTCCTGGGTTGTACAATGCTGATCGGGTTCAGGTCTGAACCCATTGTACAGGTTCCCGATACGCATAAATAACAGTGGATGGATGGCATGTGTTTCACACACCTGGCGAACTGTCTTGTCTCTGGCTACATAATCGATCTCAAAATGCTGGAGCATGAGCAGCAGGTAGGGGTTGTCGTCGATCAACTCCGCCATCATCATGCCGGAGCGTATGTATGTTTTGGTTGTTTGATACATATGATACTATTTATGACCAGGTTGATGTGTCAAGCAGGTCGAATGCAAAGGTAAGGCCAGGAATCGAGATGGAGACAACTACCCTTCTTAGAAAGATCCGCAAATGTGCAAGGCGGGTGCCTGCGTAACGTGTGTATAAAGAATCAAAATACCGTATATTTGCATCAATAATGAAACATTATGGCGAATAAGACCCCGATTTTACTTCCAAGGATTCAGCGAATATTGGAGGAACTTGGCGAGAATATACGATTGGCGCGGCTCAGAAGAAAATTGAGTACCACCCAAGTAGCGGAGCGTGCCGGGATGGGACGGACTACTTTAGTGAAGATCGAGCAGGGACACCCTGGTGTTGGGATTGGTCAGTACTTGAATGTTTTAAAAGTTCTAGGCCTTGAGAAGGATTTTTTAGTTGTAGCCAAGGATGATGAATTGGGTAGAACATTACAAGACGCAAACTTGGAAACCGGTAAGCGTGCACCTAAAAGAAAAAAGCCATCATGAGTAAAAAAAGCTCACGAAGAGAGATATACGTGTATGCAGATTGGAAGGAAATAAACGGTCCAAGGCTCATAGGAGTTCTTCGTTCTGAGCTATTACGCGGTAAGGAGGTTTTTTCATTTGAATATGAACAGGAATGGTTGCAAAGTGAATTTGCCCAGGTTTTGGATCCTGAATTGGACTTGTATTCAGGCCTTCACTTTCTGAAAGATGGTAAAGCAAACTTTGGTGTTTTCCTGGATTCTTCACCTGACAGGTGGGGTAGAATTCTGATGCGCAAACGGGAAGCCGCGGTAGCTAGAAAGGAAGGGAGGAGAGAGAGCAATCTGTATGAAACAGATTATTTACTGGGCGTATATGACGGTCATCGGATGGGTGGACTCCGTTTCAAATTATCTGAGGATGGACCATTTTTGGACGATAATAAAGAAATGGCATCCCCACCATGGGCATCTATTCGAGAATTGGAACAAGTCAGTTTAAGGTTGGAAGATGAGAATGTGATGGATGATCCAGACTATCTTAAATGGTTGAGTATGTTAGTGGCTCCGGGTAGTTCTTTGGGTGGTGCACGACCAAAAGCAAGTATAGTGGATGAGCTGGGTCATCTATGGATTGCAAAATTCCCAAGTGGCAATGATCAGTTTAACATTGGAGCCTGGGAAATGGTAACCTATGAGTTGGCTAAAGCTGCCGGAATAAATATGGCAGAATGTAAGGCACAACAGTTTACGAGCAAGCACCACACCTTTTTAACCAAACGCTTCGATCGCGCTTTGGACGGTCAGAGAGTTCACTTCGCCTCGGCTATGACTATGCTTAGTTTTGTTGATGGCCAGGAAGGAGCCAGTTATTTGGATATTGTTGATTTTCTGACAACCTACGGAGCAAATGTAGATGCTGATTTGGAAGAGCTTTGGCGAAGAATTGTTTTTAGCATCAGTGTATCGAATACCGATGATCATCTGCGTAATCATGGTTTTATTCTTCATCCTGAAGGTTGGGTACTGTCTCCGGCCTACGATATATACCCTGTGGAGACAGGAACAGGACTTAGTTTGAACATTTCAGATAATGACAATGCTTTGGATTTCGATTTAGCCATGGAGGTGGCCAAATTCTTTAGGCTTGGTAAGGAACGTGCTTACCAGATTGTGGAGGAAGTTACGGATGTGGTTAAACACTGGAATGGTGTTGCCAATAAGTATGGTATTTCAAAGGCCGAGTGTGAGCTTAAATCCAGAGCCTTTAGGTTTTCTGAGTAAAATGTAGCATCTGCGCAACAATGGCGCAATAAAACGGATGAAAATGAAGATAAATAAGGAAAACTAATCCAGCAGGTTATTGCTCAATATGTTAAAAGTGAATAGGTTAAGTTTTCTTATTTAGGGATGATTGGTGTTATTTCCCGATACAGAAGGTGCTGTAGCGGGTAAATGAGAGCAGTATGATATATGGTACAAATGAGAGATAAATTGGCGTGTTATGTATCCCTAGTCAGTCATCAGGACAAGTGTTTGGCCGATGGCTTTGATCTTGTCAGTATCTACTTTTTGCTCTTCCGCATAATTCTCCCAGTCGCTGATGACTAAACTAACTTGATCGATAATCTCTGATGCTCCCTTGATGTTCATTCTTTTAGCAACTGCCAATAGGTCGGATCTCTCGATATTGTTCCTTTTCCCATTGATGCTGAGACAATGCTGGCTGACCCAGGTGCTTGAAGGACGATACGCATGACAGATATCAAATGCTGGTGAAAGAGACCATCCGCCATCCTTTTCCATCGTGAACGCGAAGTTTTTGGTGTGGTCGTCACAATTTCGTCCGATAACATTGAAGACCATTCTACGAAACATTTGATCTGCCTGTGGATAGGGTAGGCTTAATAGTCTCATCGTTTCAAATAAGTCATCATAGCTATAGATGTCAATATCTTTGAAATCATAGTGCCGCATGGCGCAGAATGATTGGACATGAATCTTACCTTTCCCATAGATGCGATCAAATCGTTTGGTCATAAAATGGCCTCGTCCATTCTCTTCAAGTAGTTCACATTCCATCATTACAATCCCGGCATCCATGGCCATCTTGTAATAAGCCATTTCAATACGGCCATATCCACGGGATTCCCCAAGTTCTTCATCTTCGATTCCATCAAACTTGATGATATAGTGGTCAAATCCTTTTGGTGCATTGGCCTGACCACTTCTTATCTCTCCTGTCTCTTTATTATATGCGATTATGGCTTTTGCCCGGGCACCGCCTGCAGAAGTTCCTATCTTCAAAATTGCTTGGAGTGCCCTCTCCTGGTCAGGGTCTAACTGAGTCAGGAATCCCTGTCTGCCAGAGAGAATTTTTGATGTAATCTCAATGAGTTCGGAGACTTCAAGCTTAACAGAATGGTTTTTAGCTTTCGGAACGCTTGGCTCAAATTCTAATGCCCCTATGCCTCGCTGCCCAATAAAACACAAAGTCTCAACTGGGTTGATACTGTTAGGTGGACGATTGTTTTTTACTAGCCATTGATTAATCAGGGCATTACCATATTTATCCGGAAGAACATCTGCCAACAGTCCTGGAAGTCCCTTAAAAGTGCTGGTATTCCGATGTTCTGGAAAAGCAAATATTGAATCTTGACTTAGTGGCATCATAATCGGAGCAAGCTCAATTCCAGTTTCCCGAAATTCCGGGTCATACTCAAATGTCGCAACTCCACTGTCTTCATTCCATGCAACGGCTCCGACTCTATTGTTCCAAATGTTTATAAATGCTGTCCGAATCATTACCAGTCAGTTTGATTTAGTGTATTGTCAATTGTGCCGCTGGCTCTTTTCCGCTCTTTCATTTCAAGTTTTGCCAGTTCTAATGGGCTAATTTCTTTTGATACCTTGAAGTATCGTAGTACTTGCAACTGGTCCAAAGCACGTAGGACCTGGATTACGGTTAACATCGTGCTTCTTCGTCCAAGCTCCAGATCACGAATGGTTGTACGATGTACTCCTGCTCGGTTTGCCAGCTGTTCTTGTGTTAAATTCTTTGCTAATCTCTCAGAACGGATGAACTCACCTATGGCATTAATGATCATATCATCTGTCATTCTTTTGATTTCGATGGTGGTAAATTCCTTCATTATGGTCGCTTTTGGTGCTTAAAGATGAAAACATGCATCAAATATAATAAATAATTGTCGAATACGAATGATGCATTTGTGCATCGTAATGGTGATAATTAGGCCATAATGGAGGATAAGTGCATCATGCTGGAGTTACTAATAGGATTTGGGACAATTCTAATTCATTTATGCTGGCAGATTTTCGGAACTCTAATATTGCTATGCATGACGGTTACTTTGAGAGGGGAGAAATGTATCTGATTGTATCGGTTCGTATCAGAATGTATCAGTGTGTAACATAATCTCTCCTGCTTTCCAAAATCTTGTTGCTAACAACAAAATATGTTTCTTAAGCATGAAATTAGAAACAAAAAGTACAAAAATAAGGACAAATTAGCAGCAAAAAAGGGAAAGGAAATCAACATAATACGTTGAAAAAGAAAGGAAAAGCTAAACAAGGGAAATGTAATTACTTTCCGATACAAAACCTCCCAAAGATGGCTCCGAGGATCTCGTCGGTGGTGATTTCCCCTGTGATGCTGCCCAGATGATGCAGGGCCTGACGGATATCTGTTGTCAACAGGTCCGACGGTAGGTCCATTTCCATGCCGTGCCGCACCCGCTGTATGGCATTTCTGGCTTTGTCAAGGGCTTCAAAATGACGGTGGTTGCTCACCAGGGTTGCGTCCTGCATGGCTGCGGTATCCACCACCCGTAGGAGACTTTCGGCCAGGAGATGGATGTTCTCGCGTCGCTTGGCCGAGACGAATACGGTCTCCCATTCGACCAGATCCCGGAAGTGGGGTGGCATGGCCTCCAGAAGGTCTGTCTTATTTCCTACGAGGATGACACGCTTGCCTTTGCCCTTGAGATCCAGGGCGCACTGCTTTTGCATCTCAATGATTTCCTCAAGATCGGTGGCATGAATATCAAACACACAAAGGATGATCTCGGCCTGTGCGATCTTTTCATGGGTCCTTTCCATGCCCATGGTTTCGAGCATGTCTCCGCTTTCGCGCAGCCCTGCAGTATCGATGAATCTAAACGGAATCCCCTGTATGACAATGGTGTCTTCAATCGCATCCCGTGTTGTTCCTGGTATCTCACTGACGATGGCGCGCTCCTCGTTGAGGAGGGCGTTGAGCAGGGTCGACTTGCCGACATTCGGCTTGCCGATGATGGCTACAGGAATACCCCGTTTCAGCACATTGCCCAGACTGAATGATTCCACCAGGCTTCCCAGTTCTGTATCCAACTCATCCAAGGTTAGTCGGAGCGCATGGCGGTCGGCAAACTGCACATCCTCCTCGCTGAAATCGAGTTCCAGCTCTATCAGCGCTGTGAAGTCCACCAGACGCTGTCGCAGGCTTGCGATGCGTTCTGAATAGCCCCCGCGCATCTGCCTGATCGCCATGTCATGAGAAGCCCGGGATTGGGCAGCAACGAGGTCAGCAACAGCTTCCGACTGACTCAGGTCCAGCTTGCCATTGCGGAAAGCCCGCAGGGTGAACTCGCCGGGTTGTGCCAACCGCAATCCCTGTTCCAGAAGCAACTCAATGACCCTCTGTTGCAGAAAGGTGCTGCCGTGGCAACTGATTTCAACGACATTATCCCCGGTATAGGAATGGGGTGAACGGTACAAACTGACGACCACTTCATCCAGCACCTGCCCTCCATCCATCAACTGCCCGAAATGAAGGGTGTGAGAAGGTAGCGTGGCCAGTTTCTTGCGCGGATCCCGCGCCCGGAAGAGCTTGTCTGTAACGCTGATGGCCTCCGGCCCGGAAACACGGAAAACGGCGATGGCTCCCGGTCCGGGAGGCGTGGCCAAAGCACAAATCGTGCTGCTGGGGTCAGGTAATAGAGAAACCATAGGCGCCAGATGTTTGATATCTTTATACATTTATTGTGTCATATTGGTTTCATGATGCCGACCGCAGCGCATACCATATACACTTCTCAAGTCAAACAAAAGCTGCTGTCGTCCGTTATTTGTGTAAAAAGATGATCGTTCTACTGTCCCCTTCGAAGACCATGGAAATGCCTGATAACAGGCTGCTTCCAACATCTTTGCCCCCTTTCAGAAAGGAAACGGAATACCTCGTGTCCCTGCTTCGGTCGATGAATCCGCAAAAGCTGGCCGGTTTGATGGAGATCAGTCCCAAACTGGCGGAGCTCAACGCAGCGCGCTATGCACAATGGGAATGGCCTGGAACTGTTGACAGTGCTGCACAGGCGGTGTTGGCCTTCAAAGGAGATGTGTATGAAGGCCTGGATGCCGGCAGTCTTACGGATGCGGAATTGGTTTTTGCCCAACAGCACCTGCGCATCTTGTCGGGCTTGTACGGCATTCTCCGGCCATTGGACCTTATCTTGCCATACCGGCTGGAGATGGGTCTGAAATGGCAGGTTGGGAAAACGAAGGATCTCTATGACTATTGGGATAATAAAATTCACGACGCGATCAGGAGTGACCTGGCCAGGTATCCGGATCCCACCCTCGTCAACCTTGCGTCACAAGAGTATTATAAGGCAATCAGGCCGTCCAGCCTGAAGACAAAAATCATCACTCCCAGCTTTCTTGAGCGCAAGGGAAGCAATTACAAAATGGTGAGTTTCTTTGCGAAGAAAGCCAGGGGTTTGATGGCCCGTTTCATCATCCGGCATGGCATAACTCAGCCTTCCTACATCAAGGGCTTTGAAATGGATGGCTATGTTTACAATGCTGCCATGTCCAACGAAGACCAATGGGTATTTACCAGGGGGTAGCGACGGCGAAGATATCTGTAAATCCCTACCTTTGGGGGAAATCAAGCATGTATGCAACCCTTTCCGGATCCTTCTTACCTATTGGAACACCTTGAACTTTCATATCCTCTTATAGGTATTTATGACGCCTCACCCGATACGCCTTTTCCCGGTATTGTGGAACCGCCTGAGCATCAACGCCAATGCATCTTTGCGCACTTTGACGACTGGGTACATGGCCAGACCTTGAAGCTCACCGCAGATCGCTTTGGTTGCGGTGGCTGCGGTCGTGCCTGGTTTGGTGTCCAAACCCGCAGCAGGGATGAATTCCTGAATTTCCTGACACATACGGAAGGGCTGAAGGATGACAAGGGGAAGATGGCTGACTGGGTCGACAGCATGCCGGACTACAGGCCCGAACATGGTGCCCTTTTTATGGGCTTGCTCTACCGTGAGTATTATGCTTACCTTAAATCGGTCCTGTTCTTTGTGAATCCCGACCAGCTCAGCATCCTGGCTGCGGGAGTCCAGTACCATGCCGGCATCGAAGACCCGCCACCCCTCATCGCCTCTTTTGGCTCGGGATGTATGCAAAGCCTGGTTGTATTCAAAGACTTGTCGCTGCCTCAGGCGGCCATCGGCGCAACAGACCTGGCCATGCGGCAATATTTTCCGCCTGATATACTGGTAGTTACTGCCACGGTCTCCATGTATGAGCGGCTTTGCCGCCTCGATAGCCAGAGTTTTCTGGGCAAAGGATTTTTAAAATCCCTGAAGAAAGCCCGGCATTGCTTCTGATGCATGTGTTTGGTTATTTGAAATTGATTGATACCGAATGGAGTGCATAAGACCTGCTTTATATAATTATAGAATTAGTTTTGTGTATATATGATAATTCTGTTCATTTTACTAGTAAATATTCTGCATATCTTCTAATTTAGAGGCTGAATTTCTGCTGATGAGGTATCGACACCATCCTGGCATTCTCCCCCTGCTCCTGATGAGCGGTGCAATGATTGTCCTGATCTGTCAGCGTGATGCCGAGAATTGGATAACCACGTCCCGGCGACAGGCCTTCGTGGTATCAGAGACCTTGCTTCAACCGGGAGACCTGATTTTTCGCAAAGGTTGCAGTATGGTCAGTAACCTAGTCAGTCTGATGGATGGGGATGCCAATTATACGCATGTTGGTATCATTGTGGAGGTAGATGGCAATATGTTGATTGTGCACGCGGTACCTGCTGAAGGGGCTAATGAAGGCAATCTGGTGAAGTTGGAGCATATCCAGGATTTCCTGCGGCCCGAACGGGCCGTCGATATGGCCATTTACCGCCCGGTTCGCGAGATACCCATGGGAGCTCCCGGGCAGGCGGCAGCCTATGCATTGCGACAGGCGATCCGGCGGACACCCTTCGACGGAAAGTTTGACCTTCAGGACACCTCCCGCCTGTATTGTACCGAGTTGATCTGGCGTGCTTATCTCGCGGCAGGTATCGATATCTGTGATGCCAGATTTGATGAAATGAGCCTGAGCAATGGCCCTTGCATCCTGCCGGGCCGGCTGCGCAGCAGCCCGTTTTTTGAACCAGCCACATTTTTATTCACCAAAAACCATATCCCATGAAAAAAGTAATGACGTTTGCCCTGATCCTGTTGATCACCGGATTTGTGATGAGCTGCGGCAAAGGCGGCGAAACACCTGCTGATGTTGTGAAAGCATTTACCATGAAAGTTGAAAATGGCGATGCTGCTGCCAAAGACTATTTTTCTAAAGAGCTGGCAGCCATGTTTGAAGATGAAAAATTCAAGCAGGCCATGGATGAAAAGACACAGGAAATGGAGGATAAAGGTGGAGTTAAGGAATTGACAATCAACGAAGAAAAGATCGATGGTGAGAATGCCACGGTCACCTATACCCTCACCTATGGTAATGGTGAGACAGAGCAGGAAACCACCCACTTCATCCAGGAGGATGGGAAGTGGAAGATGACCATTTCGAAATAACTACCGGCAAGGCTGAGCCTGCCCGGACCGTTGTATCTTTGGGACAGGTTTCAGCCTATGTGGGATACTTATATCAAGGGTTTCCGGAATTACCTGCGCCTGGAAAGGGCATTGTCAGCCCATTCCATCGAGGCGTATATGCATGATATCCGGGTACTTACAGCCTTTCTGAAAGAGCATGCCCCGGATACGCATCCTTCCGCGCTGACGCACAGTATGTTGCAGGCATTCACGGCCCATCTTTATGATGCAGGCTTGGAAGCAAGTTCCCAATCCCGCATCGTATCCGGGATCCGGGCCTTTTTCAAATACCTGCTGCTGGAGGAGGTGATCAGTGCTGATCCGGCTGAGCTGCTCGAGACACCCCGCCTATCGCGCAAACTCCCGCGTTACCTGAATCAGGAGGAAGTCATACGCCTTCTGGAAGCCATCGACCTGAGCACCCCGGAGGGCCAGCGCAACCGCGCCATTCTGGAGTTGCTCTATAGTTGTGGACTTAGGGTGAGCGAGCTGACGACGCTCAGGATCTCGGATATGCAATGGGCCGATGGCTTCATACGGATCAGGGGCAAGGGCAATAAGGAAAGGATGGTCCCTGTCGGAAAGACCGCGCTACACTATATCCATATCTACCGCCAGGAAGTACGCATCCATATGCCCGTCGTGAAGGGACAGGAAGATGTGCTCTTCTTAAACAGGAGGGGCAGAGGCTTGAGCAGGGTAATGATATTCAATGTGATACGTCAAACTGCACTGGAGGCAGGCATCCGGAAAGAGATTAGTCCGCATACCCTGCGCCACTCCTTTGCCACACATCTGATTGAAGGAGGTGCTGACCTTCGGGCTGTTCAGGAAATGCTGGGGCATGCTTCCATTACCACCACGGAAATTTATACCCACCTCGACAGGGCTTATCTGAGGGATGAAATATTAAGTCATCATCCCCTTGAGAACCTGAAGATCTGACCTTAATCAGGGATAATACCCCAGTCGACAGTGACCAGTTGATCGCCGGCAAAGTAGAAGTCGATCAGTGCATCCTCGAACGAAACGCGGTCTTCGCCCCAGGCTTCCAGCTCCTGTTCTTCATCCTCATAGCCATTGGCGCGCATCAGTTCTATGATCTGTGCTTTGTTGAGTGAAAACACTTTGGCTCCAAACAACAAGGTGTCGTGGTTGTCTGATTCGATGCTGGTGAGTTCATGTTCCTCCCCTTCGAAGAAGAAGCTGAGGCCGATCTCTGGATAATGCCAGATGAGGGTCGGCGTGAAGAACTCCTCGTCTTCTTCAAGAAGTTCTGTTTCTTCCGGATCTCCCAGTTTCTTGGCCACTTTGTCGGCGGTGATGCCAAACTCCAGATTGGGCATGCCTTCGATGGGCAGGATGTCAATGATGAGCTTTTTCATGCGTATATCGATACGGTTAGTATTAGGTGTCTAAACAAAAGGGGCTCCGGGTTCTTTGGCCATATGCTTGTAAACGAGCCGGTCAGACAAGGACGGCAGCAGTTTGCTGACCCAGACCGTCAGTTTACCCTGTGTGGTCATCACCAGGTCACGCTTGCGTTTCTCAATGGCCCGGATGATCTGCCGGGCCGCCTCATCTGCGGTCATCATCTCTGATTCTTTGCGGGGTGATTCGCCCTGTATGCTGCCATCGGCGAACAGGGCAGTATTGCGAATATTGGAGGCCGTGAAGCCGGGACAGACTGTCAAAACATGTAGTTTTCGCTTCAGATTTTCTGTCCTGACCACTTCCAGAAAGCCCTGCAGGGCAAATTTGGACGCCGAGTAGCCTGCCCGCCCCGGCAGTCCTTTGAACCCTGCGATAGAGGATATCCCCACCAGTGACCCCTGGCGATCGAGCAGGTAGGGCAGGGCATAGTGGCTGCAATAAACTGCTCCCCAGAAGTTGACCTGCATGAGATGTTCCAGAACGCTGAAGTCTGTTTTGCCGAACAGGGCGCGCATGGAGACACCGGCATTGTTGATGAGCACATCGATGCCACCGTATTGTTTCACGGCAGCCTGGATCAGTTGTTCGCAGTCTTCTTTACGGCTTACGTCGGTCGTGACTCCCAGGACCTCGCCTCCGTTGCTGCGGATCTGCGTTGCCAGATCGGTGAGCGCCTGTGCGTTGCGGGCACCCATCACCACCTTATTACCTCCGGCAGCCAGCCTTAGCGCCAGTGCCTTGCCAATCCCTGATGATGCGCCTGTGACGATAACGACTTTACCTTGCATGCATCCCTGTTAGATGCCTGCAAAATAGCGCCAAAAAAGGCAGAAGGCAATAGCCAGGACTAAAAACATCTGATATTTTGCATTTTTTAACGTAATACCTATCTTTGCACCCCCAAATGATTCCGTAGCTCAGCAGGTAGAGCAATTGCCTTTTAAGCAATGGGTCTCGGGTTCGAATCCCGACGGGATCACAACCACCTAACGGATATGAACGGTTAAAGTTCATATCCGTTGTTTTTTAGGCACTTACGATTTTAATAATATGAAAAGTAGGGTGCTTTAGACCTCCAGAGAGGGATCCCAGGTTCACAAAAAGTTCACAAATTGAGGCTTGTTTTTGGTCCTGGGAGAGGGTATATTTGGGGCATGTCATCGGTGTACATTTTCTTAAGAAAGGATGTGAAAAGGGTCGACGGTAAGTCATCCCTTTACATTCGTTTTCTTGATGATGATAAAAGAAAGGCTGATATATCATTAAGGATATCAATAAATTACGACGATTGGGACAATAAGAGGTGTGAAGTGCGGAAGGGCGGACCTGATGCAAAGGAAATCAATGCGCGGCTGAAGTATCACCTGGGAAGAGCGCAGCAGATCCTGCTTGAAGCTGAGTTCAGAAGGCGAAGGATTTCAGTGACCGATTTCAAGGAGTTGTTCACAAAAAATGGACCTTCGAGGGACTTTTTGACATATATAAGGGAAGATCTGGAGAAGAATGCGCACCTGTTTTCACATCAGACTGTGAAGTATTATAAAGGGCAGATCAGTAAGTTAGAGAAGTTCAGTTCAAGGGTTAAGATAGATGATATTACCCTGAGTTTTATCAGGGGTTACGAGAAATACATGATCCAGGTATTGGGAAACCAGAAGAGCACCTATTCAAAAAGCTTATCCTGGGTTAAGGTAATACTCAATCGTGCCATCCGGGATGGGATCATTGATCGGAATCCTTTTGATAACTACAAGTTATCAAGGCCAGAGGGGAAGCGGGAGTTTTTGACTATTGAAGAGGTCAGGGATTTGGAGTTACTATATCTGAATGGCGATCTACCAGCGAAGGAAAAGAATGTGCTGAGGTACTTTCTTTTCTCGGTTTTTACCGGGTTACGTTATCAGGATGTACGTAATCTAAGGACAAGGGATGTATCAGAAGGATACGTCAGGATTACGATGAATAAGACAATGGATGAAGTATTGATACCATTGACAGATAAGGCAAAGCGGTTGATGCCGGAAAAGAAGCCTGACACCTTTAAAATATATGTGTTCGACAGGGTTCTAAGCAATCAGAAGACCAATGATAATTTGAAGGTGATCATGAAAAAGGCCGGTATAGGGAAGCAAATAAGTTTTCATTGTGCCCGGCATACCTTTGCCACCGTTGGGATCACATTGGGTATCCCGATAGAGGTAATAAGCCGCCTTTTAGGGCATAGAAGTATAAAAACGACTCAGATCTATGCAAAGGTCATTGATGCAGTAAAATTCAGGGAAATGAAGAAATGGGAGGCGTTATAACAGGAGCTTCCTACGGGATAGGCGGTAGATGAGTAGGAAGATAGAACCGATGAAGGTAATAATGAAGTAATAGAGTGTAAAGAGGTAGAATTTGGGTATTTCCTTTTTCTCAGCTGGTGCCTTTTGTACGGTGTGCAGAAGGATATCGGTGGCAGATGTTCTTAAGGATAGTTGTCTTGGGATAATGGTATCTGCGATATTTAGAGAGTGGACCAGGATCTTGCCAACGATATCAACATTGCTTGTGATGTTCCCGCGGGAAATGGTGCTTTTGAGCCCATCGCGGATGGTATCAGAAACTTGGTTGTGAGATCCGGCAATTGTGTCATATAACAGGGTATCGACAATCACCGGTCTGGTTTGTACAATGATAGTATCATGTACAATGGAAGTTATTCCGTACCTATCCAGGCAGCGCTGGTATGTAGCGCAGCCTGGAAGGACGGATACCACGAACAA